>Ga0256407_10000129_pt1 | contig 188800 bp, 180 predicted proteins | sample RumenRJG_04DNA_FD_193489 | JGI IMG/M metagenome (GOLD analysis project Ga0256407, IMG submission 193489) | Bovine rumen microbial communities from Lethbridge, Alberta, Canada - RJG_04 | ecosystem: Host-associated > Mammals > Digestive system > Stomach > Rumen | place: Canada: Alberta...
AAAATGTGGTATCCATGGGTATATTATACCACCATATACGCATATACGCAATACACAAAATGAAAATTTTTCAAAAAAATAAAGCCATTACTGGCTTTCGACGATTTGAGGTGTCAAACTTCCGGGGCTTACGATGGTCGCAGACGGGGAGCTTCCCGCGGATGACTACATGACTAAGCTTAACGACTACGTCAGCCGCCGTACCAATTTCGTCAGAAATCTTAATAATCAGCCGTATGTACGCAAGATGTTTTCTGAGTCGGCACAGTATTACAAGAACGGTAAAAAAAAGTAAAATGATGTGGATTTTTCACACAGTTTGTGAGAAAATATAAAAAGCGTTTTAATTACAACCTGAAAGGAGTTATTTCACATGATCTATTCAAAAGAAGTTGAAGAAATGTGTCCGGTAGCGCAGGGCGTTCATCACGGCTGTGCTCCCATACCCGAAGAAGCTAAATGGGTAAAGGCAAAAGAAGTTAAAGATATCTCCGGATATACACACGGTGTTGGCTGGTGCGCACCTCAGCAGGGTGCCTGCAAGCTTTCGCTTAATGTTAAGGATGGAATCATACAGGAGGCTCTTGTTGAGACTGTTGGTTGCTCGGGAATGACTCATTCCGCAGCCATGGCAGCCGAAATCCTTCCCGGACTTACAGTTATGGAAGCTCTTAATACAGACCTTGTATGTGATGCTATAAACACGGCAATGCGCGAGCTGTTCTTACAGATCGTTTACGGACGTTCACAGTCTGCATTCTCTGAAGACGGTCTTGCAATCGGCGCAGGTCTTGAAGACCTCGGCAAGGGACTTCGTACAATGACAGGTACGACATACGGAACACTTAAGAAGGGTCCCCGTTATCTTGAACTTACAGAAGGTTACATCACAGCGATCGCTCTTGATGAGGAAGACCAGATAATCGGTTACAAGTATGTTAACTTCGGAAGAATGATGGACTTCATCAAGAAGGGTGACGAGCCCAAGGAAGCTCTTGAGAAGGCAAGCGGACAGTACGGACGTGTTGCTGATGCGGTTAAGCTTATTGATCCCAGAACAGATAAAGAAGTTAAGTAAGGAGGAAGAGAGAAATGGCATTATTTGAATCATATGAAAGACGTGAGCCCCAGATCCTTGCAAAGCTTAAAGAATATGGGATCTCATCCATTGAAGAGTGTAAAGAAATCTGCGAAAAAGCAGGTCTTGACGTATATCATCTTATCGAAGGCATACAGCCTATCTGCTTTGAGAATGCAAAGTGGGCATATACTGTAGGCGCAGCTATTGCGATCAAGAAGAACTGCCGCAAGGCTGCAGATGCAGCAGCTGCTATCGGTGAAGGTCTTCAGGCTTTCTGCATTCCCGGCTCTGTTGCAGATACCCGTAAGGTTGGTCTCGGACACGGTAACCTCGGCAAGATGCTCCTTGAAGAGGAGACAGAGTGCTTCGCATTCCTTGCAGGTCATGAATCATTCGCTGCAGCTGAAGGTGCTATCGGTATAGCAGAAAAGGCAAACAAGGTTCGTAAGACACCTCTTCGTGTCATCCTTAACGGACTTGGCAAGGACGCTGCACAGGTTATCTCACGTATCAATGGATTTACATTTGTTGAGACTGAGTACGATCCTTATACAAACACTGTAAAAGAAGTATCAAGAAAGTGCTACAGCAAAGATCCCGCTTCACCGAGAGCAAAGGTTAACTGTTACGGTGCCAACGATGTTTGCGAAGGTGTTGCGATCATGTGGAAAGAGAATGTTGACGTATCCATCACAGGTAACTCAACAAACCCGACACGTTTCCAGCATCCTGTTGCAGGTACTTACAAGAAGGAAAGAGTAGAAGCAGGCAAGAAGTACTTCTCTGTTGCATCAGGCGGTGGTACAGGACGTACACTTCATCCCGATAACATGGCAGCAGGTCCCGCTTCCTATGGTATGACAGATACACTCGGACGTATGCACTCAGACGCTCAGTTCGCAGGTTCTTCATCAGTTCCCGCACACGTTGAGATGATGGGTCTTATCGGAGCAGGTAACAACCCGATGGTTGGTATGACGGTTTCAACGGCTGTATCGATCGAAGAAGCAGCTACGGCTGGTAAGTTCTGATTCGCCAATAGTATGCTTTAAACGAATGAGCTGTAATGATAAGCATTTTTATCTTTCGGCTTGATATAAAGTAAACTGGAAAAAGAATAGTGGGTGACAGATGTTTTCCGAGAAAACCTTGTGAATGCGTCGGTACTTAGTCGGTGTTTTGTGCCGACTTACGTACCGCTACGCACCGAACAAGAGCGAGAGCGCGTTTTAGAGGAAATAAATCTGTCACCCACTATAATCTGGATCATTATAATACTATGAAATCTACTTTAAAACGTACCTGGGCAGAGATCGACCTGTCTGCCCTTTCATACAATTACAAAAAGATACGTGAGCATATCGGCATCAACGTGAAATTCTGCGGAATCGTAAAAGCCGATGCCTACGGACACGGTGCTGTCATGATATCGGAAGAACTCCAGCGGCTCGGAGCCGATTATCTGGCCGTATCTAGCATAGATGAGGCTATGGAGCTTCGCTATAACGGTATTACTATGCCCATACTTATACTCGGGCATACGCCAAGGGAGCAGGTGGACAGGCTTATATGCTTTAACATCACACAGGCTGTAACATGTGAAGCAAAGGCTGTTGAATACAGTGAGGAAGCTGTCAAATACGGTGGAACGCTGAAAATCCATATCAAAGTTGATACCGGAATGTCCAGACTCGGATACATTTGCGAAGGTGATTTTTTTAAGCATGGTGTTGATGGTATAAGCTATGCATGCGGCCTACCGGGACTTGAACCCGAGGGGATTTTTACTCATTTTGCTGTTGCTGACGAAGACGGAGAGGAGTGCAAAGCGTATACGGATCATCAGTTCAAGCTTTTTACCGATGTTATTGCTGCGGTAGAGAACAAGACGTGCAGGAAGTTTAAATACAAACACTGCGCCAATACAGGTGCTACAACGGACAGACCTGATACATATCTTGATATGGTTCGTCCCGGACTTCTTCTTTACGGGTACGGTGAGTTTGCCGAAAAGCTTGGACTTAAGCCTGTTATGACTATGAAGACAACCGTCAGTACGATCAAGATTTACCCGGAAGGGACGAAGATCAGCTACGGCGGATTATATACTACGGATAAGCAGACACGTATCGGTGTTGTACCGTATGGTTATGCGGACGGATTTTTACGCTGTCTGTCAAATAAATACAGCGTTATGACTTCTGCCGGGGCAGCTGAGGTGCGCGGAAGAATATGCATGGATATGTGTATGATTGACCTTACCGATAAGCCGGATGTTGGTGTAGGTGAAGAGATCGAGATATTCGGACCAAACAATCCGATAGAGAAAATGGCGGAAATTGCCGGAACAATACCTTACGAGATCGTATGCGCTGTAAGCAAGCGTGTTCACAGGGTATATAAGAGAGACGGTAAAACCGTGCACTCGGAAGTAATGCTGAGAATGTGATTTTTACATGATTTCTTGTTGACATATATGATTATTGATGATAAGATGTCCGAGTATGCCGCATAGTGGGGTCATAAGAGACTACGGTCCACCGAAGCTAGCGAGTAAATGATATAGGAGGTGCGATATGTACGCTATCATTGCAACAGGCGGAAAGCAGTATAAGGTTTCCGAAGGCGATACCATTAACGTGGAGAAGCTTGGCATTGAGGCCGGAGATACTGTAACGTTTGATGACGTTCTTGCAATAGGCGGTGATAAGCTCCTTGTCGGCGACGATGTTAAGTCTGCAACAGTTACAGGCAGCGTTGTTGAAAACGGCAGAGGCAAGAAGATCATCGTGTACCGTTATAAGAGAAAAAGCGGTTATCACAAGAAGAACGGTCACAGACAAGCATACACTAAAGTTAAGATCGACAAGATCAATGCTTAATTATTAAGGTGGTAAGTTGGTTACTGCGACAGTTGTTAAGGATCCATCGGGTTATGTTTCATTCGAGTGCAGCGGACACGCAGGCTTCATGAGAAAAGGCAAAGACATCGTCTGTTCGGCGATATCGATGCTAACAATTAATACAGCCAATTCGATAATGACGCTGACCGATACTAAAATAAGTGTTGACGAGAACGACGGTTTCATATCATGGAGATTTGAAGGAACACCGTGTGAGAAGGCCACACTTCTGATGGATTCGCTTCTGATTGGACTTAGGTCCGTCGAAGAAGATTATAAAGGTTATCTATCATTGAGAATAGAGGAGGTAAGAGATGCTTAAGTTAAACCTTCAGTTATTTGCTCATAAGAAAGGAATGGGCTCGACCAAGAACGGCAGAGATTCAGAAGCCAAGAGACTTGGTGCAAAGAGAGCCGACGGGCAGTTTGTTAAAGCCGGAAACATTTTGTACAGACAGCGCGGAACGAAGATTCACCCCGGTGTGAATGTCGGACGCGGCGGAGATGATACATTGTTTGCTACTATCGACGGCGTTCTTCGTTTTGAGAGAAAAGGCAGAGATAGGAAGCAGGCTTCCGTGTATCCTGTAGAGCAATGATTGTTAGGGCTTAAAGCAGTGCTTTAAGCCCTTTTTGGTGGTATCATGTTTGCAGACAGAGCAAGAATATATGTAAGAAGCGGAAAAGGCGGAGACGGACACGTTTCCTTCAGACGCGAGAAATATGTGGCAAACGGCGGCCCTGACGGGGGCGACGGCGGTAAGGGCGGAGATGTTATCGTTGAAGTTGACGATGGCATGAATATGCTTACCGATTATCGTCATATCCGAAAATACAGTGCTGAAGATGGTGAGAACGGCGGAAAGCGCAACTGTAAGGGCAAGAGCGGCAAAGATATCGTTCTTAAAGTGCCTGCCGGAACTATCTTCAAGGAATCGGAGAGCGGCAAGGTCATAGTTGATATGTCGGGAGAAAATCGCAGAGTCGTACTTCTTCACGGCGGACTTGGCGGAAACGGCAACCAGCACTATGCGACACCGCGTATGCAGGCTCCGAAATATGCACAGCCAGGTCAGCCGGCGATGGAACTTACTGTTGATATGGAACTTAAGGTCATCGCGGACGTTGGACTTGTAGGATTCCCTAATGTCGGTAAGTCGACTATATTATCCGTTGTGTCAAATGCAAGACCCGAGATAGCGAACTATCATTTCACAACGATCAGTCCGCATCTTGGTGTTGTTGATCTTGACGGCGGAAAGGGATTTGTCATGGCCGATATACCCGGCCTTATAGAAGGTGCATCGGAAGGTGTAGGGTTAGGACATGATTTTCTCCGTCATATAGAAAGAACAAAGATACTCGTTCATGTTGTTGACGCATCGGGCTCGGAGGGCAGAGACCCCATAGAAGACGTATATGCGATCAACAAAGAGCTTGAGGCTTATGATGCGGATCTGTCTAAAAGGCCGCAGATTATAGCTGCAAATAAGACTGATGTAATACCGCCGGGAGAAGACCCGGTATCAAAGCTTAAAGACGAATTTGAGCCTTTGGGCGTTGAAGTTGTGGCAATATCCGCAGCGACGCGTGCCGGGATCGATGAGCTGATATCAAAAGTCCGGGCGATGCTTGAAAAGGTCAAGAGCGAACCGGTTATATTTGAAAGCGAATACACACCGACAAGAGAAGATAACAACTCGTCATTTGAAGTATACTATGATGAGAAGTCGGATAAATACGTAGTTGAAGGTCCGAAGATCGAAAAGATGCTCGGATATACAAACCTCGATTCCGAGAAAGGATTCACATTCTTCCAGAATTTCATGGCTGAAAACGGTATAATCGATCAGCTAAAGGAGCTCGGTATCAATGAGGGTGACACCGTCAAGCTGTACGGATGGGAGTTCGGATATTATGAATAGTAAACAAAGAGCCTATTTAAAAGGTATTGCAAGTACATATGATTCAATTTTGCAGATAGGTAAGGGTAGTATCACACCCGAGGTTTGCGAGGCCGTCAGCGAAGCATTGGCGGCAAGAGAGCTTATCAAGATAAGCGTTCTAAAGAACTGTGCCGATGATCCGAAGGATATCGCGGCAATTCTTGCCGAAAGAACGAGGTCGCAAATAGTACACGTTATCGGCAAGAAAATAGTGCTTTATAAGCAGAATCCAAAAAAAGAAGACAGGAAGATTAAGCTTCCGCTTGACTAGAACATGAAAGGCAAACAATCACGAAAGATCGGCATACTCGGGGGGACATTTAACCCGATCCATGTAGGGCATCTGATACTTGCGCAAAATGCCCTGGAATACTGCGGTCTTGAAAAGGTTCTTATAATGCCTTCGGGCTGTTCTTATTTCAAAGATCCGGAGACGATCGCGGATACAGCTCATCGAATTAAAATGGTTGAGCTGGCAATCGAAGATAACGACTGTTTTGAGTTATCAACGATCGAAACAGACAGGGACGGGAACAGTTACACATACGAAACACTTGATATTCTGTGTAGGGATAATCCGGACGTATCATATTATTACATCATTGGTGCAGATACACTTTTATACATGGATACGTGGAAAAATCCGGGTGATATTTTTTCGAAATGTACGGTCGTATGTGCAAAAAGAGATGGACTGTCGGATACTGTTATTGATAATAAGGTCAGGTTCCTTAAGGAACAATATGATGCCGACATAGTCGTTATGGATTGCGGTGAGATCGGTATATCTTCAACCGACATAAGGGAACGGCTGTTATCCAAAAAGAGTCTTAAGTATTATATTAACGATAAAGTCATTCGCTATATAAAAGAAAACGGATTGTATGGGATCAATAGTAATTGATGAAAAATACGATGAATGCCGAAAAAAGCTGAAAGAAAGCATCAATAACAAACGTTATTTTCACTCGCTCGGCGTCAGTAATACGGCAGCATGTCTTGCAATGAGATACGGAAGTGATGTCAGTAAGGCATATATAGCAGGTCTTCTTCATGACTGCGCAAAAGGTCTTAAAGATGTTGAACTTCTTGATACGGTAAGATCAGCCGGAATAAAGATCAGAAAAGTTGAGGAAGAAAATCCCGACCTTTTACATTCAAAAGCAGGACTTGTAGTCGCAAGGGATAAATACGGCATCAATGATGAAGATATATTAAGTTCGATATCAAATCACACTACGGGAAGACCGGGCATGAGTCTGCTTGAGAAGATTGTATTTGTTGCCGATTATATCGAGCCTAACAGGACTAATCTTCCGGGACTCGAACAGATCAGAAGAGAAGCATTTACGAATATAGATGCCGCAATAGCACTCATATGCAAAAATACGCTTGATTATCTAAAGGACAGCGCAAAGGCGGTAGATAAGAACACTGTAGATACATACGAATATTATAAAGACAGGTAAGAATATGGCATTATCAAAAGAAGCGGAAAATATAATACGGACGGGCGTTAAAGCACTGTCCGATAAAAAAGCGGAAGATATTAAGGTAATAGATATTTCCGAGATCAGTATCATAGCCGATGCGCTCGTAATATCAACCGGTAACAACAAGAAGCAGATACAGGCCATGAGCGATGAGACTGATGAGAAGCTGTCTGCTGCCGGATACGAACATTATTGTATCGAAGGATACGATAACGCCAATTGGGTGCTCATAGGCTATGAAGACGTTATATTCCATATGTTCGACAAGGACAGCAGGAACTTCTATGATCTTGAAAGATTATACAGGGACGGTATAGAGGTTGATTATCAGGAGAAGAACCTGAATACCCCGTAAACACGGCCAAGTATATCAACGTGATCCACAATTATCGGATCCATCGTGTCATTCTCGGGCTGAAGTCTGTAATGACCGTTCTCTTTATAATATGTCTTGACGGTAGCTGAGTCGTCAATAAGAGCCACGACAATGTCACCGTTTCTCGCTGTATTGCAGCACTCCACAAATATCCTGTCACCATTCATAATACCGGCATTGATCATGCTCTCACCTTTAACATCGAGAATAAAGCTCTCGGTATTGGGAGCATATTCAACAGGGATAGGGAAGTAGTCGGTTATATTCTGCTGTGCGAGAATAGGCTGTCCCGCTGCAACAGTACCGACAACAGGTATCTGTGCCATCTCACGACGTGTGAGCTGGAAGTTATCATCCACGATCTCTATACACCTGGGCTTAGCAGGATCTCTTCTGATATAACCGTTCTTCTCAAGCTTCTCAAGATGGTTGAAAACACTTGATGTAGAAGAAAGATTAACTGCCGTACATATCTCACGAACCGAAGGGGGATACCCCTTCTTCAAAATTACTTCTTTAAGATATTCAAGAATCTCCTGTTGCTTGGCTGATATATTACCGGGCATAAGCACCTCCTATAAGACCGTTTTATCGGACTCAATATCTTATATCATGATATCGTAGTCAGGTTTCCATATCTGAATGATAACATACATGATATGGAAATGCAAACATATTTTCGAAAAATATGTTCGAAAATGTATTGACATTCGAAAACATGTTCGATATAATTCGAACATACAGAACATTTGTTTGGTGCAGGAGGTGTTCGATATGAGAACAAGAGCAGCAGTTCGTAAGATACGTTACAGGAAGATGTTTTTTATCACGGGAGTTATGATCACTATGGCTTTATGTTCATTCTTTTCTATTAAGGCGTTTGCCAATACAGACAATACCAAAGCGGACAGTTTCGGAACCAAACAGTATAAGAGCGTTATGATTTATTGTGGTGATACGGTTGAATCGATTGCCGAGGACAATTACAGTTCGTTATTTTCATCGGTCGGATCTATGGCAGATGAGATTAGAAATATCAATCATATATCATATGATGAGAAGCTTATCCCCGGTAATTATATAGTAATACCGTATTTTGATATGGCTAGCGGCTATTGATTGCCGTCTTCACGAAGTTTTACGGCAGAGGCGGCCATACGGCGTCTGTCATCTTCGAGTGCGGCATAGTGCTTTTTGGTAGTATTAACATCTGAATGGCCCAGTACATCGGCTACCAGGTAGATATCCCCGGTTTCACGATACAGGCTGGTTCCGTAGGTGCTTCTAAGCTTATGAGGCGTAATTTTTTTCAATGAAGTAACCGCTGATGCATACTTTTTAACAAGCTTTTCAACAGCCCTTACCGACAGTCTTTTATTCTGTAATGACAGGAATAATGCACCTTCATGACCGCTCTCGGGAATAATTGCCCGTCTTTCTTTCAGATAATCAAGAAGTGCCTTCTCTACTTCCTCGCCGAAGTATACTACAGCTTCATATCCGCCTTTTCGACGTATCAGTATTCCGTTGTTCTTGAAATCAACGTCATTGATATCGAGTCCCACACATTCGGATACACGAATCCCTGTTCCGAGAAGAAGAGTAATGAGCGCAAGATCCCTTATTTTTGTCTTGTTATGGAACTTTGCCTGCTGTTTAGACATCTGATCGCCGTTTTCTACGTGATCGAGCAGCAAGGCGACTTCATCGGGATCGAGTCGTATGATCTCTTTTTTATGAAGTTTCGGCATTGATACGAGTGCGGCCGGATTCTTCTGAATCATCTCGGAATTAAAGAAGAACTTATAGAAACTTCTAAGAGAAGCGAGCTTTCTTTGTTTACCTCGTTCCTCGTTTGTTATTGCTTCATCGCCTTTCTCATAATAGGACAAATAATCAAGATACTCGGTAATATCGAGTGCCTTGACCTCATCGAGCCATTCAATTTCATATTCCGAAGGATCCGTTTTCATAAATCTGGGATGATTTTCATGCAGATATTCGAAGAACATGCGCAGATCATACGCATAAGCAAGCCTTGTGCGTGTAGATGTAGTATCTTTGATACCGAGGAAGAAGTCTCTGCAAAACGGAGGAAGAGTCTTTAACAGTTCACGCAGTTTCAGCGTGTTCTCGGCATTTGTCTTGTCATGATAGTTCATATTGTTCATCTTAGTTCTCCCACAGGTTGCTGCGTACTATAGCTGTAAACATCCTGTCTTTGACACCGGGATTCTCGTGGTTCAGCTGTTTGAGCAGATCTTTGACGTATTCACGCTTTGTATAACCGTCGGCCGGGCATTTTTTGCCAAGTACCGGCAGATCCATTTTATTGGCAAATCCGATAATATCAGCTTCCTCAACATAGAGAAGCGGTCTTATGGCGGTAATTTGTGTTCTGTCAAGGTATGTTACAGGCTTAAATGTATGAAATCTGCCCTCAAATATTAAAGACATCAGCATCGTTTCGACTATATCATCCTTGTGATGACCATACGCAACCTTGTTGCAGCCAAGCTTTTTTATTGCCTCATTTAATGATCCTTTACGCATTTTGGAACACAGGCTGCACGGATTGCTTTCTTTACGCTCATTAAATACGATATTGTAGATCTCAGAATCGACAACCGTATACGGAACTTCAAGCTTTTCGCACAGTCGGGCGATCTTTGAAGTATTGAAGTTTTCAAATCCCAGATCCACAGTTATAGCACAAAGTTCATATTTTTCGGGATAGAACCTCCTTAGACCTGCAAGCGCATATAAAAGAGTAAGAGAGTCCTTGCCTCCCGAAATACCTACAGCGATCTTGTCGCCTTCATTTATCTGTTTGTAGTCATCAACGGCTTTTCGTGTCAGACTTAATAGTCTTTTAAGTTCCATAGCACATATTATATCCCTATATCGGGTGATTTTTCAATCGGAGATTGGATTTGCACACAACATATTGTGGCCTGTTCTTTTAATGTAATTTTAATGATACTTCAAAGATGTATTAAGAATTTGGGCGTATATTACGTATCAGGATATGAAGGAGGTGCTCATATGTTTACAATTATTACAACAATTTTGTTTTTTATGGTATTCTTTAAGTTGATAGGATTTGCATTCAGGCTCGGATGGGGCATTATGAAGATTGCTGTATTTCTCGTTCTGTTCCCTGTATTGACGCTTGGACTGTTACTTGGAGGACTTGTGTTCCTGGCGCTTCCTATCATCCTGATCGCTGCTGTGGCAGGTATTGCAACGGCCGCATAAGGATCAGCCGTAACTTAAATATAAATATGTTTTAAAAGGAGAGAATCATGCAGATAACACTTGAATCGGTAGAAAAGGTAATGGAAATCGCAGGCGTTGACTACAGCGCCGCAAAAGATGCACTTGTAAAGACTGACGGAGATGTTGATGAGGCTATTAAGCTTATAACATCCGATGGATCAAGCAGTAGTGATAAAGCAAAAGAGACCGTTGAGAAGATCAAGGCCAAGGTTAAAGAAGGAAATGTTGACAGGATACTGATCAGCAAAGATGGCGAGACAGTACTGTCGATTCCCGTTAATGTCGGTATTATCGGCGGAATAGTTGGTCTTGCGGCCGCTCCCTGGGCTTTCATCGCAGCAACTATCGCTACGATCGGATTCGGATGCAAAGTAGAGATCATCAAGAAAGACGGATCAACCGACGAAGTGATCTGAGTAGCACTGAAACTATATATAATAAAAGCCCTTCTTTTAACATTGAAAGAAGGGCTTTTATTTGATATCTAATCTTATCCACAATACGCATTTAAGTTCGTAGCAGGCTTACAAGTATTTTGTACGGCATTAGTAGTATTATTTTTTTTATCATTCTTCGAAGTTTCGTCCGGTAAGAGAGTACTCTGTAAAACAGGATTGAAGCCACCTACGCCACCTATTACACCATCAAGCAGTTCATCGTCAAGCTTTTTGCTATCAAGATTGTTCATTATATGATCCTCCTTGTCTTAAGACATCTGCGTGTTCTTTTGTTTCACCTATATTATTGCAAATTAATTGTCACACAAATGTCACACATAGATCATATCATAATTCGGACCTTTTGTCTTTATAGTCTTCGTAAATCACAATTCCGATAATAAGAGCGGATACCGATATGATGATCCATAATACGGATGCGTTTGCAACGATTGATGAAGGTGCTGATGCCAGGGGGATATTGTTTTCAGCGATCATGTTGTTACCGGTACCAAGCGTATTATTTTCGAAATCAACTTTTGCAATGTTTGTAATTCTATATGATTCTGTAGTATTTTTTGCTTTATGTTCGGAAGTAAAAGCTGCTGAAACAAATACTGCTACGAGAATTGCTGTTATCATGAGTCCGTGTGTTATCATCTTCTTGTTCATTACTGGTATCCTCCGTGATTTTCTCCGTGATTTTTCTTTGTTATATCTTATTAATCGGAGAGTAGTCAGGATAACTTTACATCAATAATGACTTTTTTTAGATTATGTGATTTATTATATACTTTTGGTATATAGTAATATCGTATAATATGCTGTATTATAGGAATGACGTTGATTTGGACTCATTGAATTCACATGGATAAAGAGAATAAGAAGAAAAAACAAAAAATAATTATTATAGTTGCCGCGTTACTTGTTGTAGTGGCGGCTGTTATTTGTATATTCTTTTTCAAATCCGGGATCACGGCAACCACAATGCGCATACTTCGCATGGAAGGCGTTGTCTCTTTGGAAGATGACGGAAAAGAGAAGACAATACGCGAAAACATCAAGCTAAACAGTGGAAATGCATTGTCTACAGCAGTTAAGAGTCTCGTATCAATAGGTCTTGATGATACAAAGGTTGTAACGCTTGATGAATTAAGCCGTGCGATATTCGAACAGAAGGGGCGTGAGCTTAATCTCAATCTTACCGATGGAAGCTTATTTTTTGAGGTCAGCAAACCGCTTACTGACGATGAAACATTTGATATAGCCACAAGCACGATGGTTGTCGGCATTCGCGGCACATCAGGGTGGGTATCGGTTGAAGGTGAGCATGAGAGCCTTATCGTTACCGACGGAAAAGTGCATGTTATCGGTAAAAACCCTGTTACCGGCGAGACCAAAGAGACTTATGTTCAGGCCGGACAGAAGATAGAGACATATTTATATAATGACAGAACAGTTGACAGTATCATGTTTACGGTTGTAGAAGTAACCGAGCGTGACCTTCCAGAGTTCCTGTTGGAGCGTCTTCGTGAGAATCCTGTGCTCCTTGATAAAGTATGTAAAGAAACCGATTGGGACAAGCCGTGGATACTCGGAGAAGATGATAAAGACGAAGTGTCCGAATCTATTCCCGTAGAAAAGATAGAGCCGCAGAGTAACGGTAATAATTCCGAAGAGTCCGAGGATGTCCCTGAAGTTACGGGGCCGGTTGAACCTGTTGCCAAACAGCCGACAGCAACGCCTGTTACACAGGATAATAAGTCTTCCGAAGCTGAACTTGAAGAGCAGATTAAGAATCTTCTTGCCATGATCACACCGACTGTGACACCTGCACCGGAAGTGGTAAATACCGAACCGGCATCTGAAGAAGATAATAGTGACCATGAGGATAGCAGTAGCAGCAGTTCAGCGTCAACTACCACGCCTACAACAACGACTGCACCTACAACAACTCAGGCGGCAAATCCAACCCAGGCGGCAAATCCGTCACCGTCACCGTCGCCTACTCAGGCTGCCACACCTTCTAATACAACATACGGAAGCGCGAATGCCAATGGTGGATATACGGTTAATCTTGGCGGGGGCGGTACCGCAGAATGGTATCCGGGCACAACGAGATTTGTCATAACAGGAGCCGACAGTAACGGAAACGTTAAAATCCCATCCACAATTACAGATACAACCGATCCGAATGCAGGTTCTAAAACCGTCATTATTGATCCTGCATTTACCGATTTTTCAACCAATACGGTTAAAGTCATTGATGCCACAGATTATTCTGATCCGACCGGATTCAGAAGATTTATTGCTGCGGCTAAAAACGCCAACAATCCGCTGGAAAAAATATACAACAATACGACATCGATAGATGTAACCAACGGTGTTGCAACTGTTAATACCGGTGAGGTTCAAAGTTTTAAATCAGTTGTGGAAGGTATGGAAAGCTATCCGAATTCTTACAGTAAGGTTGAGTTCGGAAATACAAGATTAGAGTATTCAAACAATAATTTCACGGTATCTGATGCAAGTAACCCTCAGAAAAACTATTCTTTCAACTCAGGCTATTACAGAGTCGAAATCTCCAACGGAAATATAGAAATAAGCGATATGAACAGTACTATCTGCACAATTCAATCTGATGGTACGCTGTTATAATACAAATTCCGGATACCATTTAGCTATTATTTCGTCCGGAATCTCAAAATGCTGATAATCCTTCCTGTTTTTCCATGATCCACCCCATACGAAGCCCTTTTCGGTAAACAGCTTGTAACACAAGTCGTTTTCTTCGATTTTATAAGGGAAATCGGCTTCCCTATCAAGATACGGTTCTGCGGTAATCGGCTCTAAGATACGTTTCCCGTTAACAATTTTAAAGTATGGATTATAAAGTGTATTTATATCGACAGCCAGCCCAAATCCATGTTTGGACACCTTTTTTGTGCCTGAAATGAACCTGAAATTAAAAGCAGAAGAGTTGTTGTCCTCCATTGATGTCTCATCGTCGGCATTATACTCGTCAACCAAACGTATCTTTTCAATAGGATAGTCCGCTTCATATAATTGCTTCATTATGTCTAAAACATCATCTGCTATATGCATATTTACGATCATTTCACCTTCATGTTCATTTCCGTCAATATCCTTATGAAGAACATGAATGTAACGCAAATCTTCACGCGAAAGAGTGCAGTCCTTCTTGAATGATTTTCCGTCTATACGGGCAAATATCTCATCAGTGATAGGTGAAATATAAAATGAATCATCTATTGAAGTTTCCGCATTGTCAGCTTTATTTTTCCCAGAAAAATCACTGCTTGCAGGTTTATCATCAGATATTTCCACGCGCGGAACTTCTGTTTTTAATTCCTTCATTGTGGTATCGGAAGTGTGAGTGTTTTTAATATCATCAACAGCCTTGCAGCCTCCCAGTAACATAGTCATAGCAAGAAGTCCTGCAGCGATAAAATAACCGGATATAGTCATTCTCTTATATTTTTTTGATTTTTCTATAATGTTTATCCTCATATGTGACGATATAATTAACAGCCAAGTAAAACAAAACCAATACTTCTTTCTCATTTTTAATCTTCCTAAACGAAAAGGTGTCGGCATTGCCGGCATCTTTTTTGTATTTCCTTTCGCAACTGAAATTTTTTTGATTGCGATGGAACATATGCAACTGTTCGCGAAAGACAACTTTAACGAATATATCAGAGCAGTTCAGAGGAATCAAGCATAACCGTGAACGGGCCGTCATTTAAAAGGCTGACCTTCATGTCGGCGCCAAATTCGCCGGATTCGGTATGAATACCGTATGTATTACGTAATTCCGACAGAATATATTCATACAGCTCGTTTGCATGCTTCGGATCACCGGCTTTTACAAACGACGGTCTGTTTCCTTTTCGACAATCGGCATAAAGTGTAAATTGCGAAATAACAAGCATCGAACCTGCAATATCACCAATTGCCAGGTTCGTTTTTCCATTCTCGTCTTCGAATATACGAAGGTTTACCGTTTTCTTTATCATCTTATCGGCGATTTCCTTTGTATCCGAATCACATACACCGACAAAAATCAAAAAACCACGGTCAATTGCACCGATGGTTTTTGAATCAACGTCCACAGACGCGTTTTTAACAACTTGAATAAGGAATTTCATAATTATGCCTCGGTAATATTGTCTTTATCGTTAAGAAGCATATCCGTTGCGGTCTTGGAACTGTTCGCTAAAGCAGTTTCACGGTCAAGATCCTCCTGATACGTTTCCTTTGTGACTTTTTCAAATGTTTTTTGAGCAAATCTGAATGATTGTCCGGTATTGCTTACCCCATCCTCTTCCGGCGTATAATCGGAATACATATAATAAGTCGTTTCAACCGGCATATGCTTAATCTCCAGTCTCTTATTGATAAGAGTTCTGAAAGCCGCATATATTACCGCAAATACGGGCACTCCGACGAACATTCCCAATACTCCCAAAAGTCCCGAGAACACAGTGATCGAGAAAATAACCCAGAAACTGTTAAGTCCTGTTGAATCTCCGAGGATCTTGGGTCCTAATATATTACCGTCGAATTGCTGCAGGATAAGAATAAATATTACAAAAAACAGGCACTTCTTCGGATCGATCATAAGTATGATAAATGCACTAGGGATCGCTCCGATAAAGGGACCGAAATATGGAATAACGTTTGTTATCCCAACAACAACCGATATCAGCAACGGATACGGAAGCTTTATAATGAGCATTCCGATATAACATAATATACCGATAATTACCGAATCAATGATTTTACCGGATATGAATCCGCCGAATATCTTGTCCGAATATCTGAGATTGTTGATGAAATTGTTGGCGTTCTCTCTCTTTAATAAGGCGTAGATGACCTTCTTGGACTGTCCGCAGAACTTTTCTTTATCAATAAGCAGATAAAGAGAAATGATTATACCGATAATGAAGTTTAACAGACTCTTGAATATTGCAATAATGCTTCCGAGAAGGCTCGATGACGTACGGCTCAAAACATCCTCAAAATAAGGAAGTATTTTGTTGTAAAGAAGCTGCGACATATCAACACTGTACTGCTTTAATACCTTCTCAACCTGAGGATATTGTTCCAGTACACTTGAATAATACTTGTCAATATTAAGAAGATATACGGGTATTCTTCCGAGAACGCTTTGTATATTAACAAGCAGCTGCGGGAACATTGAAATAACGAGCGCATATATTACCGCTATAAAGAAAATCACAGTAAGAACCGCGCTTGTTATTCTTATAACCTTTTTTTCTTTTTTGTATGTGTGATTCTTTTGACGCTTTATCTTATTCCAGCCGGGACCAAAAACCTTGTTTTCAAGAAAACGCATGACCGGATTAAGAATATAGGCAATAATGAGACCCGAGATTATCGGCGTGAGCATTGAAAAGAACTGACTTATAAGCCCCGAAAGTCTGTCGGAATGAAACAAAATATAATAGAAAAAAATGCCTCCGCATACGATCAGAAGCCCGTTCATACCGATTTTAAAATAAAAACCGTGATTTCGTGAATCTTTCAAAATCAATCCTCTTAAATAATCAGCCGATCATCTTCTCATAGTCCATTATGAACTGGTATAATAGTTCTACGGTTCCGTCTCTTCCGAGCACGGTGGAATCAACGCACAGATCATACGTCTCGGCACGACCCCATTTTTTTGAAGAATAATAATTATAATAGCTTGCGCGCTGCTTATCCTTTTTAAGGATCATGTCCCTGGCATCTTTATCGGATACGCTGTATTTTTCTTTAACACGGGCAATACGTTTTTCCATATCGCCGTATATGAACAGATTAAGAACATTATCATATTCGGACAGCGCGTAATCGGCGCAACGACCGATTATCACACACGGTCCCTCGTTAGCGATTTTCTTGATCGTATCAAACTGAGCGAGGAAAACCTTGTGTGAAAGCGGCATATCAACATAATTCGAATTGGTGATACCGAATGAATAAGTATCCATAACGAGATTATACAAAAAGCTGCTCGTCGGACGCTCATCGTTATTTTCAAGTATTTCGGGACACAGTCCGGACTCCTTGGCAACCCGCTTTATAAGCTCTTTATCATAGCATTTGATCCCGAGCTTATCGGCAAGCTTCTGCCCTATTTCATGTCCGCCCGTACCGAATTGTCTTCCTATCGTAATTATGGATTTCATTTAGTACCTTTCGTTGCTAAAATCACAATGATCAGTTGTTGATCAGCTTCTCATCTTCATTGTTCCATGAATACAGCTTGCGGACTTCTTCGCCGACTTTCTCCGAAGGATGCTCTGAAGCAAGCTTTCTCATAGCGTTGAAGTGAACCTTTCTGCCTGCGGGAGACATATCGAGAAGGAATTCCTTCGCAAATGTACCGTCCTGAATATCGGAAAGGATTTTCTTCATGGTCTTCTTTGTCTCTTCGGTTATGATCTTCGGACCTGTAATATAGTCGCCGTACTCGGCTGTATTTGAGATCGAATATCTCATGCCTGCAAATCCCGACTGATAAATAAGGTCAACGATAAGCTTCATCTCATGGATACACTCAAAATATGCATTTCTCTCATCATATCCGGCCTCAACAAGTGTCTCGAATCCGGCCTGCATAAGAGCACAAACACCACCGCACAGAACGGCCTGCTCACCGAACAGATCGGTTTCTGTCTCTGTTCTGAATGTTGTTTCAAGAACACCTGCTCTCGCACCACCGATGGCAAGAGAGTAAGCAAGTGCTATATCAAGAGCCTTACCTGTTGCATCCTGTTCTACGGCAACAAGACAAGGAACACCTTTACCTGCCTGATATTCGCTTCTTACGGTATGGCCGGGTCCCTTGGGAGCTACCATTGTGATATCAACATCCTTGGGAGGCTTAATGCAGCCGAAATGGATGTTGAAGCCGTGTGCAAACATAAGCATATTGCCGGCCTCAAGGTTAGGCTCAATGTCTTTCTTGTACATGTCAGCCTGAAGCTCGTCATTTATAAGGATCATGATAATGTCGGCCTTCTTAGCTGCCTCAGCAGCCGTGAATACCTCAAATCCCTGTTCCTGTGCTCTCTTCCAGCTCTTTGAGCCTTCGTAAAGACCGATAATTACATTACAGCCAGACTCTTTGGCATTAAGCGCATGAGCATGTCCCTGGCTACCGTAGCCGATAATGGCAATTGTCTTGCCCTCGAGCATTGAAAGATTACAATCTTCCTGATAAAAAATCCTCTGCATTATGATTTCCTCCTAGATATATATTTTATAATGTTATTGCAGATAAACTACTCCTTCACTTCCGCGGCGAAGTCCCGCGATACCGGTTCTTGCGATCTCCAATATCTCATAATCGCTGAGCATTTCAATAAATGCATTGATTTTCGCCTGAGCACCAGTAAGCTCTATTATCATTGAGTCCTTGGTGATATCGATTATCTTGGCTCTGAACACCTCGCAAACCGAAATAAGAGCCTGACGCTTGTCGTCTCCTACCCTTACTTTGATAAGAACAAGCTCTCTGTATACCGAATCTTCCGGATCAAGAACCCTGATATCCCTTACATCAATAAGCTTTCCGACCTGTTTCTCAATCTGTTCGAGAATATCCGCATCTCCGCTTGTTACTATTGTAATTCTTGTAAATCTCGGATCCGCCGTGATTCCGGCCGTTATACTTTCAATATTGTAGCCTCGTCTTGAAAACAGTCCGGATATACGTGACAGTACACCCGAAGTGTTATCAACGATCAGCTGTATTACTTTGATCATAACTACTGCTCCTTTATCATTTTGTCACGGTTTTCATTGTATCTTTTTGGATTTTTGTTGTCAATGAAAGCCTAGTCGCAAAGTGAACATTTTTGCAGGGCAAGTGTTCCGGTTCTCGCGACTTCGATTATTGCTACTGAATTAAGCATTTTAATAAGAAGAGCAGTTTTTTCCGGAGTGTCGCAAATCTGGATCATCATATAATTCTTGGACATATCAACGATCTTGGCGTCAAGAATCTCGCATACTTCCATAATATCGCGACGATTGGCCTTGGTGTATTTGACTTTGACAAGCATCAGTTCACGGGATATGCTCTCTTCTTCCGCAAAAGTCTTGATCTTAATAACATCGATCTTCTTGTTAAGCTGTTTTTCTATCTGTTCGAGAGTACCCTTTTCACCTGAGCTTACAATTGTGATGCATGATACGGCAGGATCATCCGTTTCTCCCACCGCAAGTGAATCAATATTAAAACATCTTCTTGCGAACAGACCGCTTACCTTTGACAATACACCCGATCTGTTCTCCACAAGTATTGAATATAGTCTTTTCATATGATCAGCACCACCTATTTAACCGTATCCATCGGATCGAGAATGCATTCCATAAGCCCCGGTCCTTTATCGGCAAGAAACATTTCTATCGCATCTTCCATACCGGTATTGTTCTTAAGCCTTACAAAAGGTATTCCGTAAGCTTCGGCGATTTTCTCAAGATCCGGAGTCGTTCCGAGATCGACCATGGAATACTTTGCTTTGTATGTCTTGTGCTGGTATTCACGAACCAGCCCGAGATATCCGTTGTTGAATACGATTATCTTGATCGGAATATCATTTTGCACCATTGTTGCGAGCTCGCACATAGACATCTGGAACGAGCCGTCACCGCAAACAGCAACAACGCCGCGCTTCATGTCTGCTTTCTTAGCACCTATGGCTGCGGGAATGGAATATCCCATCGTTCCCATTCCGCCGCTTGTCAGGAACCTTCCGGCTTTGGAAACATAATAACCGCATGACCACATCTGGTTCTGTCCGACATCGGCAACATACACATCTTTATCCTTGAGCTTTTCGGACAAAGTAGTAACAAGCTTTGCCGGATCAACATATTTTCTTCCGGGTGATTTTCTCTTCGGCTCTTTGCTCTTATATCCGTTAAGAGTCTTAACCCATGCGGAAAAATCACATGTTACGGTCTCTTTGGCAAGGTCACCGAATATGTTCTTAATATCACCTACAAGAGGAATAGTCGGGCCTACATTCTTACCGATTTCGGCCGGATCGACGTCTATATGTATCAGCACAGTGTCCTTTGTAACAAGATCGGGTGATGAAACTGCTCGATCCGCGATTCTTGCACCAATGACAATAAGAAGATCCGATTCCTTCATTGCGGTATTGGCATATGATTTGCCGTTGTTACCGATCATACCGAAATAAAGAGGATCATCGCTTGACATTGAACTGATCCCCATCATTGTTGAAACAACGGGGATACCGTATCTATGCGAAAATTCCTTGAGTTCTTTTTGTGCGCCGGACAGTATGACACCGCCGCCCGCACAAATAACAGGCCTCTTGGCACGTTCAAGTTCTTTATTGACCTTTTTAAGCTGAACCGCATGTCCCTTCACCGTAGGTTTGTAAGTGCGCATATGTACGGAATCGGGATATTTGAAGCTGTTTATCTGTTTGTTCTGGATATCGATCGGGATATCGATTAGAACCGGTCCGCGTCTTCCGGTGGATGCTATATAAAATGCTTCCTTCATGATCCTCGGAATGTCGGACACATGCTTTACAAGATAGCTGTATTTTACGAAACTTTCCGCAGCTCCCGTTATATCGGCCTCCTGAAATACATCCGAGCCGAGAAGATGCGAATCCACCTGTCCCGTAATGCATACAAGAGGTATGGAATCAGCGTAAGCCGTTGCTATACCTGTTATGAGATTTGTTGCACCCGGCCCGCTTGTTGCCACGCATACCCCGACTTTGCCGGAGATGCGGGCATATCCGCTGGCCGCATGCGCTGCGTTCTGTTCGCTCCTAACGAGAATTGTTTCGATCTTAGTGTTCAAAATGCTGTTAAAGAAGGGGCAAATCGCCACTCCCGGATATCCGAACAGCGTTGTTACCCCTTCTTTTTCCAGGCATTTTACGATCGCATCAGCGCCAATCATAAAATTTACCTTCCTTATATGTCTGTATTGCAGACGATTTACTTCCTGAAGAGCTTAGCAAGAGGAGAAATGATGGTGCTAAGATCTTTGATTGCCTTGTTGAGAGAATTAAGATCAACATCATCAATCTTCTTAACCGTATCCTGTACGCTCTTTTCGCTTGTGCTAACAAGAGAGTTAACATTATCAAGCATTTCGTTGATATTGATAGCTGCAAGTTCCTGAGTGCTCTTGTCAAGGTTTGTAACTACATCCTGAACTTCGCCCATCATGCCGTTAACCTGATCGATTGTAGCAGAAGCTGCCGTAATAGCTTTTCCGGCCTCGGTAACGGATTCGCTTGCCTGGTTGATGATACCGGTCGCATTGTCGACAACCGCGGATACTTTCGTAACCTCATCATTAACGGATAAGATAAGCGTGTTGGCATTAGCAACAGCTGCCTCGACCTGAGGAATGAAGCTCTTAACCGTAACAAGCATGATGATAAGAATGATAAGGCACAGACCTGATGCGCATAATGAGAAGATACTCTGCATCTTAACGCGCTTCTGAACTGCTGCGTTCTCATTCTTCATTTCAACGAGGAGTCGTGCGATTACCTGCATATCCCCGTCCTTGACTTTGGAAAGCATTTGTGTAACCTCATAGTCACTGAGCTTTGCCGTGTTTGTGTAAGGATTTTCTGTTCTGTTTTCTTCGCTCATATGTAACCCTCCGTTTATTATATTATGAGATAATTAATCTCAATCTATATGCTTGTCTTGATTCTCCAAAAGACTTTCGCATATGATGTCATATTCTACCACAAATATTATTTAATAGCCATTCATTTCTGTAATAATTTACTAAACATTTTCGAAAAATTTAAAAAAAATTAATAAATGAATTGAAATAGTCGGGAGCAGGTGCAACAAGCTCAATATATTCGCCGCTTCTAGGGTGTATGAAGCCCAACGTGGCAGCGTGAAGTGCCTGCCCGAACGTATTGACGGGAGTCTTTATTCCGTTACCATAAAGCTCATCTCCCGCCACCGGATGTCCTTCCGATGCCATATGAACTCTGATTTGATGAGTACGTCCCGTTTCAAGACGACACTTTATGAGCGTAAACTTATCCGAGCGTTTTAAAACTTCATAATGCGTGACGGCTCTTTTGCCACAGGGCGAGACCGCCATTTTCATTCTGTTTTGTTCCGAACGTTTTATCGGCTTATCAATAACTCCTTCATTATTATCAATAACGCCTGTTACTATTGCGAGATATTCACGTTTTATCGAATGATCCTTAAGCTGCCCGGCTATACTCTCATGCGCCACATCATTCTTGCATATGATAAGCGAGCCTGTCGTATCTTTATCTATCCTGTGTACGATACCAGGTCTTAACACTCCGTTTATCCCGGAAAGGCTGTTACCGCAATGATACATTACGGCATTGACAAGTGTGTGTTCGTAATGCCCCGGTGCCGGATGAACAACCATCCCCTTCGGCTTGTTCACAACAAGAACATCTGTATCTTCATATAGAATATCAAGCGGAATGTTTTCCGGTTTGATATCGGGTATTACGGAATCAGGCGTTATCACAGTGATTTTATCCGACGGTTTAACCTTGTAGCTTGACTTTACTGACTTACCGTTAGCTGTAACATCGCCGTTATCTATAAGCTTTTGTATGTAAGAACGCGAAAAATCGGCAAGTGCATCACAGATGTACCTGTCGATTCTTTCGTTTTCAAAATCTTCTTCAACTGTCAGTTCGTATTGTTTCATTATTCTTAAGAATCCGGCCTGCTCTTCTTAAACGGAGCAATAACGGCTTTTTCAAGTGTGTTGTAATCATCTTCCTTAAGCTTAAACAGCATGATGAACGCAAGGATTATGGTACATATGCTCACATACATATCGGCCACATTAAAAATCGGGAAATTGATACACGAAATATAAATGAAATCTATAACATAATCCTGTATAAAACGGTCTATCATGTTTCCAGTGCCACCCGCAGCGATGAATACAAGAAGTATCTCTATCGGCTTGAACTTGGCATCCGAAGGCATGTTATACACAAGGTATGCTATAACTGCCACAACAACGGCCGCTATTACCAGGAACAAAACCTTATGTCCCGCAAGTATCCCGAATGCTGCTCCCGTGTTACCGTTTGGCAGATAGTGAAATTCAATGATATTTTTGATAATAGGTATACTGTCACTGTCGCGAAGCGTGTTAACCGCCCATAATTTCGTAACACGGTCTATCACTATGAGAATCACGAACAATACAATATCGATAATACATCTTTTAGTTCTGGTATTCATAATTAGTCCCATTCCACATGGAGGCTTTTGATTGCGTCCATGATCTCTTCTTTTGTAACATCGGGCGTGATCACGGCTTTACCGATCTTTTTAAGTAATATGAACTTAAGTCCGGTATCCGTATTTTTCTTATCATGGCCGATGAACGAATAAACCTTATCATAATCGAATTCATCAAGCGAGATCGGCAGATTGAAAGGAACGAACATATCCCTTATCTCGTAGAACTCCTCATCGGATAGCATAGAACGCTTGTAGGAAATATATGCTGCCGCAACGGACCCCAGCGCCACACATTCACCGTGACTGTATTTGAAATCAAAGTATTTCTCGAGTGCATGTCCTATTGTGTGCCCGAAGTTTAACATCATACGTTCATTTTGTTCGAACGGATCTTTCGTGACGAAAAACTGTTTGATTGCAACAGCGCGATACAGCATCTCAGAAACCGTTTCGCTATCCCTGTCCATGATCTCGTTAAAATGCGATATGAGCCACTCGTAGTAATTCGCGTCCTTAATAAGACCCGCTTTAAGTATCTCAGCCATTCCGCATGAAAATTCACGATCAGGAAGCGTCTTTAACGATGACGTTGATGCAAATACAAGACTCGGCATATAAATGCTTCCGACTATATTCTTATATTTGTCATAATCGACACCGCATTTACCGCCGACCGATGAATCCGCCATGGCAAGAAGCGACGTCGGAAGATTGATAAATCTTGTGCCTCTCATATATGTTGATGCAACATATGCCGCCATATCCCCGGTAACACCGCCGCCTAGTCCGATAATTAGGTCCCTGCGGTTAAAATCATTGGCAAGAAGTTTGTCGTAACAAGATATTACCGTATCAAGCTTCTTGTTCTGCTCTCCCGCATCAAATATATGATCTATTATCGTATCGCACGTACCATCAAGTGAAGCTTTAACATCATCAAGCCATAGCTTTGATACGTTTGAGTCACTGATGATGCATATCCTTTTAAGATTCGGAAACAGATCTGAAACGTACTTTCCGAGTTCTTTGTAATCATCACTTATCACAACCTGATAATTACCGTTGTTTTTGTATGAGATTTCAAGAAAACTGTTCATGTTTACCTCAATAAAAAGCTTCCGACCATAGATCGGAAGTCTTTATATTAACCACTGTAGATCCATGCGGTTTGTCAGAATTTGTTGTTAAGTGCGGGAACATCAAAAGCCCCTGACAGAATCTCCTGGAAATCACCCGAAACATCTACATTCTTCGGTGTCAGGATGAAAATATAATGCGAAATCTTCTGAAGATTACCGCTTATGGCATATGTGCTGCCGCTTGTGAAATCTATGATTCTCTGAGCCATATCCACATCGAGACCTTCCATGTTAAGAAGTACCGTGTGGTTCTCAAGCAATGTATCCGTAATCTCTCTGGCATCCTCAACCGATGTGGGCTTGATGACACATACTTCCATGCCGTTGCTCATCATCCTGCTTCTGCCGTTTCTCGGAGTGTTTCTGGAAGCCTTGGGCTTCTCGTCAACATCATCGTCAAGCGTTTGTGATTTTACCGCTCTTTTGTTGACTGAACGGGGTGAGGGCTTCTCTTCGTAGTCATCATCATAATAACCGTCCTCGTCATACTCTTCCTCATCATCATACTTCATTGCGCCAAGCATTTTGTCAAGTAAACCCATAATAATCTCCTAATTTCGTTTATTATAGTCCCTCTCTCCGAATATGGATGTCCCGACTCTTACGAAAGTTGCCCCTTCTTCGATCGCCACCTGATAATCGCCGGACATACCCATAGACAGACAATCCATAACAACATTATCAATGTTTTTGCTGTCTATGTCAACCAATAATTGCCGCAAGGTGCAAAAAACGGCTCTATTTTGCTCAGGATCATTGACAAACGGCGCAACAGTCATAAGTCCGCGAATGCGTATTCCGTCAAGTGCCGCTATTTCCTCACAAAGCGCAGGTGCATCGGCAACAGACACTCCGAACTTGCTTTCTTCTTCCGCAACATTAACTTCAATCAGAATATCCATGCAAACGTTATGCGAAACAGCCTGACGGCTAATCTCTTTGGCGAGCTTAAGCGAATCAACGCTGTGGATCATTGCGACTTTATCAATAATGTATTTAACCTTATTCGTCTGCAAATGTCCGATAAGATGCCACTTTATATCCTTGGGAAGCACAGGATATTTCTCGGTGATCTCCTGTACTTTGTTCTCGCCAAAATCCCTCTGTCCGAGGTCATAAGCCTCCTGTATAAGCTCGACAGGCTTAGTCTTGGATACTGCAATAAGAGTTACATCCGACTCATTTCTATTAGCGCGTAATGTCGCATCTTTTACTTTGTCTCTGACAGCCTCAAGATTTTCTTTGATCATAATTCCACCTTGTTAATCGTAAATAAAATCATTCTCTGTTACAGAATCACCTTTTAGTGCTATATAGTCATAAACCGCAAGTCCGTATTCACTGTTGGATTTGACTATAGAATACTCTTCATTCTTATTAAGCACTGTTATCTGTTTGAAGTCCGCATATCCTTTGTTAATGTTGTATACACCGATCAGACTCGCCTGCTTGGAGATTGCATAACGGCTGCCGTCCTCGGGCTTTATCACATAATCTCCTATCTTGAACACCGATTCATCAACATAGAGCATTCCATCGACATTGTTATAAATCGTTGCGGGAACGAACTCTGCCGAAAGCGTTCCGTCCTCAAGGTATGTCTCACGATTAAAGCCCGTATCTCCGGAGTTACCGCCAACCGTAGCGTAGTCTTCGGGAATGATGTAGAAAGTTCTCTCCACAATTGCGGAATTGGGTATCTTGAGTCCTTCCCTTGCGTTATCAAGAAGTTCGATCTCGACAAATCTGTCGGATGCGAACGTTATCATCGAATTGTTGAAATCAAGCTTTGCATATGTTTTGCCGTTCTGACGAAGTACGCTTACGGCCGCCCATGCCGTGTAGTTGTTCTTAAGGAACCTGACTTCGATATAGTTCTCATCGGCAAGCGACTGGGCACGTTCTTCATCAATCTCGATCATGATCGTCCACAGTTCGCTCTTAATAAGCTTATATGCACTATCGCCTTCGGATATAAGATCGTTGGAATGCATGACATTCTTTTCGTAATCAACACCCTCTACCTGCTCAGGTGTTATTGTCTCTGCGGTAAGTCCTTCGTATCCGTCCGTGGAATACTGTATGACTCCCGAAGCAGGAGCATATCCGAAATCGATCGAATCGGCGTAGTTCTCGGCGCGAAGCTTGTCTATATTTGCAAGCACCGCGGTGTTGGCAAGCTTTAACACGGTACCTTCGATATTGTACTTAAAGTTGTATGTGTCAATGTATTTTTCGGGTGAAAAATCAACGGCAAAGTTTGATATGCTGTTCCTGATATCCGAAAGACTCTCGTTGGATATCGAACTTCCCTCGTCGCTTCCTTCATTGATCATCTCTGCAAGCTTACCTGTTGAATCTACCGTATACACCATGGAATAAGCGTTAACTTTTTCCGATTCTCTTGCATAGTAATTGATATATCCCGAAAAATCACTTGTGATGACTTCCTCGTCTCTTAAAATTACTCCGTCGTATGTATTGTTGATGGCAAGCGAGCCGAGCTTAACCTCGTAAGGTGTAATGTGCGTCTGCCTGAAGTACGATACGACCATGATAACGATATAAACAAAAATAACCAGGAATACAAGTACTCCCGGGTTGAAACTGATAGGCTTGCGGTATTTGGTTACTTTCCTTTGCCTGCCCTCTTCTTTTTTACCTTGTTTCTTCTTTTTACCTTTAAGCATACGGTACAACTTTAAGGAAAGTCCCGGTTTCCCGGGACTTTCCGAAATCCGCCTTTATCAAAGCGCAACTATTACTTTTGATTTGAACTTTTCGGGTACTTCCGCTACTTCCAGCGAAACACTGATTATGAAATCAACATCGAACTGTGTGCTGATCTTATCTAATTTATCAAGAATATCTTCGATCTGTCCTTTATCTTTAATAAAAGCTACGTCCATGAAACTGTCAAGATACACTTCCTGAAGATCGTGATCCTGAGATACTATACCGCACAGGAATCCGAAAAACTCTTGCGTTGATGTAAATGGAAACTCAGATGTGTTGATGAGTCTGATCCTGTTCTTGAGCTCATACATGTGTTTTGAGTTCTTATCAAGATATACGATATTACCGTCTACGGTCTTCACCGCGTTATTCACTTTTTCAAGTAGATGTTTTGTTTTGCCTTTGCCCTTGGCTCCAACAATTAGCTGAATCATGGCAGATCCTCCTTTATTAAAGAATATAGTTAATTATAGATGATTTACACTCAAAAGACAACTAAATGTCGGTCAGAAGTGTTGTCATATTCTGATAAAGCGTATCCCTGTCGGTAGAACTAAGTATTACAGATACATAAGCGTGTCCCTCCGTTGACTTTGACAACAGTATCAGACAGCTTTTGGCTGCTTTTGTTGTTCCTGTCTTACCGCCTATAACATTTACACCGTCAGGTGCCTGAATATCACCTTTAAGATACGCGTTTGTTGTTCCGATCTCTATCTTCTTCGGATTACCTTCGCGGTCTTTGTATTCACTCTTATATTCGGTGGAATTGATGATCTCAAGAAACGTATCGTAATGCATTGCGGCATTGAACATAAGATACAGATCATATGCCGTCGTATAATGCTCATCATCTGTCAGTCCGTGAGGATTCGTAAAATGAGTGTTTGTCGCACCAAGCTTTTTGGCTTCTTCATTCATGACCGCGGCAAACTTTTCAACACTTCCGGATACATACTCGGCGATCAGTACTCCGGCATCGTTGGCCGAATACATCAAAAGAGCATGAAGAGCCTGATCAAGAGTCATCTTGTCACCCTCTTTAATGCCGAGAAGCTGAGCGCCCGATTCCGTGATCAGAACGTTTGAAGACGCGGTAAGCGTATCATCAAGGTGACCGTATTTGAGCGCAACATACGCTGTCATCACCTTCGTTAGTGATGCCGGATTGAGCTGTTTGTGAACATTCTTGGCATAGACGGTTTCATGAGATGTCGCATCAAAAAGGCCACCGGCCTCTGATTCATCAATATGCAGAGTCAGCTCGTCATAATTGTTTTCGGTAACGCATATATCCGCGGCAAACGGTTTGACCTGATCGAATGTACTGCCCGAGCTGATATTGAATGTCGAAGCTCCCGAATCCGGATCGAAAGGAAGCCCTATGCTGCCCGAGCATGCAGACATCATAAGAGATGAAATAATTACGATACAGATGAGTCTAACGGCCTTCATTGAGCATTTCACGCCACTCCATATCTCCCCTGTCAAGCGATTTAATTAGCAGTTCCGCCGTAGCCAGATTGGTTGCGAGCGGTATATTATGAGTATCACACAATTTCACTATATAGTTGATGTCCGGCTTATGAAGATCCGGTGCAAGAGGATCTCGCAGGAAAATCATCAGATCGATCTCGTTATGCTCGATCTGTGCTCCTATCTGCTGTTCTCCACCGAGATTACCGGCAAGATATTTATGTACGGACAGGTTAGTAACCTCTTCGATCAATCTGCCCGTTGTTCCTGTGGCAAACAGCTTGTGTTTGCTTAAAACCCCACGATAAGCTATAGCAAAATTCTGCATCAGTATTCTTTTTGATTCATGTGCGATCAATCCAATATTCATCAGAATTCTCCTTCAAAATACATACTTGCGGGCGATTGAAGCTTAACGTTCAGTACAAAGCCCATTCCAATAAACAGACTTACAAGACTGGTCAGTCCGTAGCTTACAAAAGGAAGAGTCAGTCCTGTATTGGGCAAAAGCCCTGTTACGACACCGATATTGATAAATGTCTGGAACCCGATCAGTCCGCCCATTCCACCGGCTATGATCTGTCCGCCGACATCTTTGGCTCTTCTTCCGATCAAGACACAGCATATTGCGATCAGAAACAGAAGTCCAATCACCACGCAGCATCCGACAAACCCCATCTCTTCACCTATAACCGCGAAAATGAAGTCCGTATGTGCTGCCGAAATAAAATTACCGTTCTTAACAGAAGCCACGACGTTATTGTTGATACCCTTGCCCGACAGCTGACCCGAGCCTATAGCCGTCATTGCGTTTAGGGTCTGATATGCCTCGGTTATGGCGTATTCGTCGGGATACAGCCATGCAAGTATCCTGCCTTTATGATAATCCTTGATGATATGAACATCATCACGCATCAGATACCGAAGTGAAAGCACAAACGTCGGTATTCCGATCAGCATCGCTCCGCCGATTATCTTCCAGCTGACACCGCCTATGAACATTATTACGCAGAAGATCGTAACAATCATGATAGTTGTGGACAGATCGGGCTGCTTGAATATAAGTGCCATCGGAGGCAAAATAAGCAGAACGCACGCCACAATCATACGAACCGTATTAATGTTCTCCTTATGTTTCATAATAAACGCGGCATAGAATAAAATCAATAATATCTTAACAAGCTCAGAAGGCTGAAATCTTATGCCGCCGAACTCGAACCATCTTTGTGCTCCGCCGCCCGAATCACCAAACAGCTTAACAGCAACCAAAAGCGCAATACTTACGGCATACATGAGCCAGTAGAACTTGAGCACAAACGAATAACTGATGAACGATACAATGACCATCAGCACAAGCCCGAGCACAAATCCCTCCTGCTGATGCTTTACATAGCTTTCGTCAGCGCTCTTTATGAACACTATACCGATGCTTGTTATGGCACAGCACAGAAGAACCAGTAGAAAATCATATTTTCTGAAGTTATAGTTCTCAAACATAAAATCACCTAGAAAGGAATATTTGCAAGAAACTCCTTCGTAATATCATCGCATATTACTCCGTCTTCACTAATATAGACGATCTTGGCACCGGCGAGCTTTCTTAAGAAACCGGCATTTTTAGTAAACATCGTACATGACTGCCCCGCGACTTTCATCTCTTCCGCCTTAACATCAAGTGCCGCGATAAAAGCCCCTTCGTCACCCTTACAGCCAGCCGATACTTCTCCGTAGACGGTACCGAGTATTACTATCGAACCTACAGCAGTTACGCGTGCTCCGGGATTAACATCCCCGAGTACAACCATGCTGCCCTCTGTCTCAAGATTCTGACCGGCATGAAGAGTTCCCTTGTAAACGGAAGTATTCTCTATCTTACCTGTCGGCGAAAAGGCGTTTGCGGCCTGAATAAAAACTTCGTTTTTCTTCTCGTCACGATCCATAATGCATAGAACCGTAACGCGGGTGTATTCTCCGAAAGCTTCTATAAGTGCCCGCTCTTCAAGATCCGACAGTTTTCTTCCTTCAAATGTTATGACAAGCTTGGCATCTCCGAGGAAATGTTCACTTTCGATAAGCTTTTGCGCGTAAGCGACATAAAGCTCTTCGAACGGCATATCGGGATTAAGTATAAGCTTGAGTCCGTTTGGAAAGCTCTTGATTGTAACTGCAGGTCTCATTTCGTACGCCTTTCGTTTAGTCTTCTATGATCTCGTTGGTCTGCTCGTCGGCAACACCGTTTACGAGTTCGTCAGCCTCTTCAAGATTGAAATAATAACTTAATACGTTTTTGGACAGCTGCGCTGCGTTCGCCGATGTATAACCGTATGCTATACGCGTTGCAACGGTAACTTCCGGATCTTCATAAGGTGCGAATCCGATAAACAGAGCGTGGTTCGTTCGTGATTTGCTCGTCTGTGCCGTACCGGTCTTACCCGCGACTTTGATAGGGAAGCCTTTGAAAGCAGCTGCTTTTTCAACAACCTCTCTCATACCGGTATATATCTGATCCCATGTGCTGTCGGCAAATACAACGCTGTTCTGTATTTCGTTCGTGCCCGATTTGATGACTTCACCTTCGGGATTGACGACCTTATCAAGCAACGTATATTTGTAACACGTTCCGCGTGTTGCAATCGTTGTAACGTATCTGGACATGCCGACGGTCGTATAGTTGTGTGATCCCTGTCCGATTGCCGAGTCGACCGGGAGTACATCCGAGAACTTCGGCTGATTTTCTTCCATTTCTATTCCGGTCTTGGACGTAAGCCCGAACAGATCGGCATATTTCTGCAGCCTGTCCAGACCCTTCTGCTCGTCGTAGTCCGATGAATGGTTATTCGTTGCAAGACGCAAACCAACTTCATAAAAGAATACGTTACACGAATTACCAATCGCCCCGGCAACACCGAGTGCACTGTGTCCGCCCGGATAGATCCAACATTTCTTCTCAACGTCAAAGTATTCGAACACGCCGTTACAGAATATCGTCTCGCCGAGATTGACTACGCCTTCCTCAAGCGCGCATGCCGCCGAACACGGTTTGAAAGTCGAGCCGGGAGCCGTCATCTGCTGCGTGGCATTGTTGTAAAGCGGGCTCGCAAGATCTGACAGCAGCTTTGCATAATAATCGGAATCTATCGAGTTCGCGAACCTGTTGTTATCATAGCCCGGATAAGTTACCAGAGCGAGCAGTTCGCCCTGCTTATTTGCAACAACACACGATCCTGAACATGGATCAAGTGCAAGCATTGCCGGCGTGATCTCAAGATTCGATATCTTGTTGATAATAAAATCATATGATGTCTTGGCGCCGCTTTCAAGAAGCGCTTTATCTGCCGCATTACCGCTTACGACCTTCTGCTCATACAGTATCATGCACAGCTGTTTTCCGGTAATGTTGTCATCGCGGATCATGTACTTGTATATTTTTTTGGCAAATCCGCTGTTCTTTGAAAGGTCGTCAATAAGCCAGTCTATGAGATGACCGTATACTTCCTCAGAATCCGAATACTGGCTCGACAGATTGAACTTTGTAACATCCATCCAGCTGTTTGCAAGACAGTAATGAAGATAATCATACAAACTGATCGTTTCGTTGGTCGTCCAGTCTATGTATACTTTGTCATCTCGGTCTATAAGATCCGATACGAGTATACCCGTCGACTGCGACATAAGTCTGGATACGATATAGCTCTGATACACCTTCATCTCATCCGACAGTTCCCTGTACGGAGTCCTTGTCGTAAGAAGTTCATCTTTAAGCTGGGCCATGACCTGCGCCTGTTTGTTAAGAAAAGCATCATATACCTGCTTCTCATATGTAGACGCATGATTGGAGGCCATATGCTCGGCATCGATTACGTTATTGTTGATAAGAGCATAATATACATCATCAATCGGTATCATCATAAGGGATGATTTTACGACATCGTTGTTGTACTCTTTCATGTTTACGATCTTCGATACAAGAATACCGGCAAGCTTTTGCTCAAGCATATTGTAGACAGCTTTTTGAAGATCGGAGTCTATCGACAGATACACGTCATTGCCGGCCTTCGGGTCTGAATGTGAGATTGTCTCGATGACCTTACCCATATTGTCGACATATATAACGTCTTTGCCTTTTGTACCCTGAAGGTACTCTTCCATTGACTTCTCTATGCCGGACTTACCGACCATGTCGGCACCGTTATAGTCATGCTCGGAGCCCGCAAGCTCCACAAGATCGTCGGGTGATGCATTACCCGTATAACCTATGATATGTGCAAAATACTGTGGATCGTTATATTGCCGAAGCGTGTTCACTTCTATTCCGACACCCTGCAGTATATCGGAGTTCTCCTTTATTGCCGCAACAGTCTCATCGTTGACATCATCGGCGATAACTGTCGACAGATACTTCTGGTAACTGTTCATCGACAGTTGGTAACGTATGGTCATGATTTTCAGCACTTCTTCTTTCGTATATCCTTCAAGAGGAACAAAAGTGCTGTCACCTTTTGCATCTATGACCGTATGTCCGATGCCGTATTTCTTCTGGTCAGCCAAATAATTTATGACATCATCGGGCGTTGAATTACGCTCCGAGGTGGTCAGGTCATCGGTAAGCTTATGTCCGTAAATATCAGCAAGAAAACGGGTAAGCTTACTGCCTGTAACAGTGAATTCATACTGTCCGTCATCATTGATGATTATGTTAAAATCATTCGTTACGGTATCTCCGCAACTTTCAACTATATTGATCGCGCGGTATAAAGAATCATTGATAAGCGCATTTTTCTTCTTGCCGGATTCGAAGTTATCTTCTATCGTTACCGCGTATGCGAGCTTGTTATAAGCCAGAAGGTTTCCGTTCCTGTCATATATGTTTCCCCGTGTACTCTTAAGTGTTGTCTCCTTCTTGATCGTAAGCTTGAAGTTGTTAAGATAGTCCTGGCCTTTGATGATCTGCATGACAAACAGACGCTGCACGAGTACCACGATCAATATGATATATACGATTAACAGTAATGTAAAACGGTTGAATATCGCTTCTTTCAGCCATTCCTTAATATCCGATAACAATCAGGCGTTCCTTCTTTCCACATCTTCGAGCCATTCGTTGATATTCAGTATGATCTTGTAAATGATTATCGTTACGAATATCGTATAAACGATCTCAGGTAATATTATGTGCAGAAAATAATATCCGAACCGCAGCTTCCCCTGAACAAGAAATCTGAATACATATATCAGAAAACAGTACACAAGCTCACTGCTCGTGATAAGTACCATGGGGAGCTTAACATCTTCGGGGTAAAATATCCTCGCGAAGAATCCGTTAAGATATCCGATTATCATATATATAAGCGCATAGAAACCGATGAGGTTTCCGAAAAGTATGTCTATGATAAGACCGGATATGAATCCGATGTACATTCCCTCTTTCTTGCCGCGCATGAAACCGAAGCTAGATGTGAGGATAATGAGAAAGTTAGGTGCCACACCGCCCATCGGGAGTATTCTGATCATTGTACTCTGGAGCAGATAGCTTATCAGTATGAGCAATACAATCATGATCTTTCTGTACATATCATTCCTTCGTCTGTTTCATCTGTGTTATGACAAGCACGATGTCAAGATGCTCAAAATCCACAACCGGCGTGATATAGCCGGACTTGGTAAGGTTGTTTGAGTCGCTGTTGATCTCTTTGATATAACCTATTGATATTCCCGGAAGATACTTGTTGCTTATACGGCTAGTAACAACCTGATCGCCCTGCGATACGGCATCGTCGTCATCACGAAGTTCGGTGAACTTGATGCTTCCGTTCGAATAAGTCTCAAGGTCACCGGTTATGATCATCGTATCCGATGTATTAAGCACCATGGCACTGATATTCGATTCATCATCAATTATCGACCTTACCGTAGCCCAGTTGGGGCCGACGCTCGTTACGATACCTACAAGACCCGAGCCTGCCATGACGTTCATATTCACTTTAATTCCGTCATTGGTTCCTTTGTCGATAAGGAATGTCGAATACCAGTTACCGGCATCTTTACCTATGACTCTTGCACCTATCGTGGGATAATCACCGTACTGCTCGGAAAGCGACAAAAGCTGCCTGAGCTCGGCCAGCTCGTATTTGTCCGTAGTAAGTGAATTGATCGTCTCATTAAGATAAATGACGGTCTGCTTAAGCTCTTCGTTCTCCGCGCGCAACGATTCAAGCTCTTTTATCGATTCGCTTCTGTTAAAGAGCCAGCTTCCGACATAAGATATGCCTTTCTGGAAAGGGATGACGGTATAACCCGCAATTGCCTGCGGGGGACCGTCCATTATGTTCGTAGCATAAGAAAGCACCATCATGATAACGCATAATACAGACAGTGCCAGCAAAACATATTTCCCGGGTATATTGATCTTATTTCTGTTTGATCTTTTACGTGCCATATCACCTTACGGTCATACCGAAAAGTCTTCCATCGTGTACACGATAGGATGGAGACGATCGTTCTTGATTATCTGTGACAGACCGTACGCCACGCTCCCCTCTTTATTCGGGGAAAACAATATGTTAAGACCGGTACTCTTTGATATCATCTCATGCAGGTTACCGATACCTGCGCTTCCGCCGGTCAGGAAAATGCCCTTTTTGTATATGTCCGCACCAAGCTCGGGCGGTGTACGCTCAAGGATAAGACGAACATTATCGATAATCGTCTCGAAATTCTCATGCATTGCTCTTTCTATGAGCATTGTCGGGATCGTTCTTTCAACAGGAAGGCCCGTAACGATATCTCTTCCGTATACGACCGCATCCCTTTGCGCCGCTTTTAGTGCCGGAAGATCAATCTTCGTCTGCTCTGCGGTCTTGGCTCCGATAAGAAGGTTATATTCCTTCCTGATCATGTTACGGATCGACTCATCGAACTTCTTGCCGCCGGTCTTGATAAGCTTTGAAAGCACAATGCCACCTAGACTCAGAATCGAAATCTCGGTAGTCTCATATCCGACATTTACAACAAGGAAACCTTGTGAACGGTGCATATCGACATCCATACCGATTCCGTCCGCAATAGCCTTCTCAACGATATAAATGTTCTTGGCTCTGATGTTGGATTCCTTGACAAGGTCAACGAACGCACGCTTTTCCACTTCGGTAATATCGGTCGGAACGGAAATATAATAGTCCGCACTTCTGATATTGCCGTCCATCTCGTCATTAATGAAATTACGGATAAGTATCTGCATATGGTTGATATCCGCGATAACACCGTATGTGAGAGGGAAAGTAACCTTAATGTTGTCCGGAGCCTTCTCATACATCGTAAACGCATCATCACCGTATGCAAACAGATTGCGTCTGTTCTGTATTGCGATCATGTTCTTGTGAGACACGATCCTGTCGGTAAAACCGTTATAAATTTTAATGTTGTAGGTACCAAGATCTATACCGAAAGCATTGATTGCCAAAATCTAATCCTCATGTATCTATACTATATCTAGAGTATTTTACCATAAGAGTCTCTAGATGTATATAATGTCTTCGTCAACGAGCGCCTGTAAAGACTTCAGAATACCGAACTTTGCATGGTACCATGTAAGTCCTCCCTGGAAATAGACCGCATACGGCTCTCTCATGGGCGCATCTGCCGATAACTCTATGGAGCTTCCCGAAATAAAAGCTCCGGCTGCCATTATTACCTGACTGTCATACCCCGGCATATCCCAAGGCTCTGCACGAAGATGTGAATCAACGGGTGCTGCGGACTGTATGCCGTTACAAAAGGCAAGGACAGCTTCGGGACTCTTTAAAGTAACTGCCTGAATAATGTCATAACGCGCTTCACTTCCGTTTGGTACAACATCGTATCCAAGCTTTTCATAAATATTTGCGGCAAACACGGCACCTTTTAACGCAGCGCATGTTACGGTAGGTGCAAGGAACAGTCCTTGAAACAGTGTTCTGTTTATATCAAGTGTCGCACCAACTTCCTTGCCGAGCCCGGGACTTGTGAGTCTGTACGCGGCTTTTTCTATACACTTTTTTGTTCCTGCGATATATCCGCCAAGAGGTGCAAGTCCGCCTCCGGGATTTTTAATAAGAGATCCTACAGTCATATCAGCGCCAAGATCCGAAGGCTCTATCGTTTCAACAAATTCACCGTAACAATTGTCGACCATGACTATGATATCGGAATTGATGTCTTTTACAGCCTTAACGGCTTCGCCAATTGCTTCAACAGACAATGATGGTCTCGTCTGATATCCTTTTGAACGTTGTATCGCAACAAGCTTTGTTTTATCGGAGATTGCTTTTCTGATACCTTCAATATCAAAAGATCCGTCGGGCAACAGATCAACCTGTTTATATGATATGCCATATTCTTTAAGCGATCCGGTGCCGGGACGTATTCCTATCACTTCTTCGAGAGTATCGTAAGGCTTACCCGAGACCGATATCATTTCATCACCGGGACGAAGCTGCGATGACAAGGCGATTGCCAGTGCATGTGTACCGCAAGTGATCTGCGGCCTTACAAGCGCATCCTCGGTTGCAAACACCTTTGCGTATACTTCCTCAAGTGTATCTCTGCCGAGATCGTTGTATCCGTAACCGGATGAGGGCATAAAGCATGCTTCGCTAACCTTGCACTCCTGCATGGCACGAATTACTTTAAGCTGATTGTACTCGCATACTTCATCAAACCCGGCAAATCTTCCGGAAAGTTCTTCAAGAATCTTTTCGCCGAACAAATATACTTTTTTGCTTATTCCGTTTTTTTCGTATATTGAGTAAATGTCATCCATTTATTATTTCCTTCTTTCCAAGCTCATCTAACATAACACTTATCGGGTCACACCCTTCATGGCGGTTGAGCCATATCACGTCCTTTTCGCGCCGAAACCATGTGAGCTGGCGCTTTGCGAAATGACGGGATCCTTTTTTGATATTGTCTACAGCTTTATCCAGAGTGATTTTACCGTCAAGGTATTCCAATATCTCTTTATATCCGAGTCCGTGCATGGAAATGTTATCCATTGTAAGGCCTTGTGCCATAAGCGCCTTGACCTCTTCAACCAGTCCGTCTTCGATCATCTTGTCAACTCGATCATTGATCTTCTTGTATATGAGCGCTCTGTCATCATTAAGCACAAAATAGCAGTGTTTGTACACGCTTTCATGATCGGCACATTCATCGTTATGATCGGAAATAAGTTCTCCGGTCTGCCTGTTATATTCCAGAGCGCGGATCATACGCCTGTGATCGTTAAAATGAATGTTCTTCGCCGCTTTGGGATCGATCTTCTCAAGCATATCGTGAACATATTCGGGTCCGTGCTCATCGATGAGTCCGGCAAGATATTCCCTGTACTCGGGATCATCCTCTTCCTCGGAAAAATCAATATCATAAAGAACACTTTGAATATAAAATCCCGTGCCTCCGACCATTATCGGGATCCTGCCGGATTTTATAATTTCATCGACAGCTTTCGTTGCCATTTCCTTGAACATGACAATGTTAAAGTCTTCATGAGGATCAAGAACATCTATAAGATAGTGCGGTATCCCCTGCATTTCGACTTCGGATATCTTGGCGGTTCCGATGTCCATACCTTTATATACCTGCATTGAATCCGCGCTGATTATGCTGCCTCCGATACGTTTTGCTAGTTCAACCGCGGTCTGTGATTTTCCTACCGCAGTAGGTCCGGCTATAATAACGAGGGGTTTTGCCATGTCACACAATCCTCTTAAACAGCTTCTCAAGATCGGTCTTTGAAAAAGATATCATGGTCGGTCTTCCGTGCGGACAGTTGTACGGGTTGTCAAGCTCTAGAAGCTGCGTGATAAGCGAGTCCGCTTCAGCAAACGTCATGTGCATGTTACCTTTTATTGCAGCCTTGCATGCCATAGTTGCGATCCTGTCTTTGATCTGTTCTGGGGCTGCTTTTTTGTTATCATTGGCAAGTTCATCAAGTACCGAAAGGAAATAATCAAGCTCCGACATTCTGAACAGTTCCGTCGGAACCGCGCTTATCGCATATTCCCTGCCTCCGAAATGTTCTATTGTAAATCCGATATCGGAAAAAGCATCAAGATTCTGTGTAAGTACAGTCTCCTCGGTACTCGAAAGCGTTACGATATAAGCCGGCGAAATAAGCTGACTTGTTACCGCGTTTTCTTTTATCTGCTTGGAAAAGCGTTCGTACAAAACCTTTTCATGAGCCGCATGCTGATCAATCATGTACATCTTCTGCTCATATTCAATAATCCAGTATGTATCAAACACCTGACCGATTATACGATGTTTAGGAAGACTCTCCTGCGAAAGGAAACCTTCATGAAACAATGTTTCCTGCTCAAATTGTTTCACTGTTTTATGTTCTTTTTCCGCAATCGCGCTCCCGGTAATCTCCTGCTTCTTATATTCGCTGAATCTCTTCTCTTCAAATGGTTCCGGAATTACGACAGGTGAAGTCTTGGGCTCAGGAATTTCCGGTTTTTCAACAACAGCCTGAGGGATCAGCTCACGTCTTGTTATACCTTCGGTTACGGTATCAAATACGATCGAATAAACAGATCTGTCCTCAATAAAACGTATCTCGGTCTTGGACGGATGTATATTAACGTCAAGCAGCTCCGAGGGAATTTCAAAATACAAAATTACGAAAGGATATCTGTGCTGCATAAGATAAGGCTTATATGCTTCTTCAACTGCGGATGAAATAACCGGACTCTTAATCAACCTGTCATTTACAAAGAACAGTTCATAATTCCTGTTCCCCCTTGCAATCTCAGGTTTTCCGACATATCCGGAAACAGTACAGTTTTCAGATGAATACTCGACATCAACAAGATTTCGCACGCAGTCCCTGCCGAAAATCGTATACACATTTGACGGTATGTCTCCGAGTCCGTTGCTTGAAAGCTTTAAATTTCCGTTTACGATGTACTTAAATGAAATGAACGGATGTGAAAGAATAAGCCTTTCTACAAGAGTGTTGATAAGATTACCTTCCGTAACCGCGCTTTTAAGAAATTTCCTTCTTGCGGGAACATTATAAAACAGATTCTTGCAAATAATCGTTGTACCGTCCGGAACACCTGCTTCATCAAATGACATCTCCCGGCCTCCGGATATGACATAACGGTATCCGAACACGGAATCCTTCGTCTTGGTCATAAGCTCAACCTGCGATACTGCAGCTATCGATGATAATGCTTCACCGCGAAAACCAAGTGATGTTATGTTCATAAGATCTTCAGCGGATCTGATCTTACTCGTCGCATGACGAAGAAAAGCGGTTTTGATACTGTCTTTTTCAATACCGCTCCCGTTATCGGTCACTCTTATCAAGTCGATTCCGCCGCCTTTGATCTCGATGCTTACAGCACCGGCACCCGCATCAATTGCGTTTTCGACAAGCTCTTTAACAACACTTGCGGGACGCTCAACAACCTCACCGGCCGCGATCTTATTTATCGTATTGTCATCAAGAATACTAATGACAGCCATATTTACCACCTGTTCTTAAGCTTGCCGCATAAAGTGCTTAATGCGTTAAGCGCTTCCATCGGAGTCATGTTGTTGCAGTCAAGCTCGGACAGCTCCTTTATTATCTCTTCATCGGTAACCGTATCAAACAATGACATCTGTCCTTTGTCAACATCATCGCTCTTTTTGTAGCTTCTCTTCTTCGGCTGATAAGCGGCGATCGATCTGACACTTGCGGATATGTCGTTTTCGGAAAGCTGCGCCACAAGCTCATTGGAACGGGCTATTACACTTTCCGGAAGACCCGCAAGCTTGGCTACCGCAATACCGTAGCTCTTGTCGGCTCCGCCTTTTACAATCTTACGTAAAAATACTATCGTATCCTTCTGTTCTTTTACTGCAATACAGTAATTGTTGACTCCGTCAATCTTACCTTCAAGCTCGGTAAGCTCATGATAATGTGTTGCAAACAAAGTCTTGGCACCGAGAAGCTTTGTGTTTCCAATATACTCGATAACCGCCCATGCTATTGACAATCCGTCAAATGTAGATGTTCCGCGTCCTATCTCATCAAGTATCAGAAGACTTTTTGATGTTGCGTTTCTTAAAATGTTTGCGACTTCCGTCATCTCAACCATGAACGTCGAACGTCCGCTCGCCAGATCATCGCTTGCACCGACTCTTGTAAATATTCTGTCAACAATACCGATGTTGGCACTCTTTGCCGGCACGAACGATCCTATCTGAGCCATCAGCACGATTAGAGCCACCTGCCTCATATATGTTGATTTTCCGGCCATATTGGGGCCGGTGATTACACTTATTCTGTTGACACCGTTATCAAGATACGTGTCGTTTGCAATGAACATCTCATCCTTCGTAAGAAGTTCGACAACAGGATGACGCCCGTCTCTGATCTCTATGATGCCCTTCTCGTTAATCTTCGGTCTTACATAACCGTTCGCACTTGCAACATATCCGAGCGAAGCATATGTATCGGCAAGGGCAATAATATGCGCTGATTTTAATATCCTGTCAACCGAAAGTGACAGTTTGCTTCTAAGCTCGGTGAACAGATCATACTCAAGCGAGAACAGTTTATCTTCGGCGTTAAGTATCGTATCTTCGAGCTCTTTAAGCCTGCCGTTTGTATACCTTTCGGCATTTGCAAGCGTCTGTTTTCTGATATAATCTTCGGGAACAAGCTCGAGGAACGAATTCGTAACTTCGAAATAATATCCGAAAACCCTGTTGTATTTAATGCGTAGATTTTTGATTCCGGTACGTTCCTTGTCTTCGGCTTCAAGCTGCGCAAGCCATTTCTTGCCGTCTGTCTTGGCATTTCTTAACGAATCAACCTTCTCGGAAAATCCCGTCTTGATGATCCCGCCTTCCTTGATGTTGATCGGCGCGTCCTCGCTAATGCAGTCATCAATAAGAGCGCACAAATCTTCGAGTGTATCAAGCTCATCGCACAGTTCATTAACGGCACCGACCTTACACTGACTAAGCAGATCTTTGATCGGAGGAAGCATCCTTATAGAATTGGCAAACGCGATAAGATCACGCGGATTGGCTGATCTGTAATTGATCTTGCCCATCAGACGTTCAAGATCATATACGGGATTTAAGTATTCGCGAAGCTCTTCACGAAGAATAATATCCTCGGTAAATGCAGCTACCGCATCAAGTCGCTTGTTGATATTCTTCTTGTCCGTAAGCGGCTCTTCAAGAAATGTGCGAAGCATTCTTGCGCCCATTGCGGTCTTTGTTTTATCAAGAACAGACAAAAGCGAACCTTTCTTGGTCTTCTCGAGCATCGTTTCCGTAAGCTCAAGATTTCTTCTCGTTGCGCAGTCAAGCACCATATAATCCGCAACGGAATATACATTTACAGACCTTATCTGATCAAGTCCGCTCTTTTGTGTTTCCGAAAGATACAATATAAGTGCACCGGAAGAGACTGTACTGGCCTGCATAGATGAAAGACCGAGTCCCGATATGTCCGACACTTTAAACTGTCGCTTTATCGCATCAACACATGAAGAATCGTCGAAATACCAAGGTTCGATCGGGAATACTATAACATTTGTGTGGAATTTAAGATCTTCAAAATCAAATCCGGAAACGGTAAATGCTTCGTTACAGATGATCTCCGCCGGAGAAAACTTATATATCTCGTCGGTAAGCTTGCGTTCATCGGTGACCTCGGTCGTAAGAAATACACCGGTTGTAATATCAGAAACCGCTATGCCGTATATATCCTCTGAGTAATAAATACACATGATGTAATTATTGGATTCCTCGGACAGGGTATCCATATCAATGTTTGTACCCGGGGTTGCAATTCTTGTGACTTCTCTTTTTACGAGCCCCTTCGCTTCTTTCGGATCTTCAACCTGTTCGCAAATTGCAACCTTATAGCCCTTTTGTACAAGCTTATTTACATACAGCTGCGCCGAATGAAACGGAACTCCGCACATGGGTGCTCTCTCGGCAAGACCGCAATTCTTACCTGTAAGAGTCAGTTCAAGTTCTCTTGATGCCGTAAGCGCATCATCAAAAAACATCTCGTAAAAATCACCCAGACGGTAAAAGAGGATACAATCCTTGTATTCCTCTTTTGTTTCCATATATTTTTGCATCATGGGGGACATTTTTTCGTCCATTGTTTTCCTAGCCCTGTCTGTTTTTTCTTAATCTGAATGAAAGAGGCGTTCCGATACGTTCTCTTGTCATTTCGCATAACCCCAAAGGGGTAAAATCAACAAATCTGCATCCGACTCTGTCGGATTTAATCTCTTTTTTTATGTGCTCTTCAAGTATATCGTAGCATTTTTCTTCTTCCATGTTTATATAATCGATAATGATCATTCCGGAAAGATTCCGGAGTCTTATTTGGCGGGCAATCTCGGATGCCGCTTCCAAATTTACGTTAAGGAATGTCTCTTCCCTGCCTGTCTTCTTGTCAAATCCTGCGGAATTGACATCTATTGCTGTAAGTGCCTCGGTTATATCGATTGTAATAAATGCGCCGCTCTTTAAATAAACCGTGCGTGAAAGGGCTTCCGTTATTTTGGATTCGAATCCGTAAAGACTGCTGAGCTTTACCATTTCATCTTCATAAAATCTCAGACTGACCCGGTCGGAAATATTGACCGTTCCGGAAATTAGCTCGTGTCCGCCCATAAGATCATAGAACACTTCGGGAACATCGGTAACTATCTCATCTATACCTTCGTTCGTAAGAGCGAACATGTCCTTGATATACTCGGCGGGAGGTCTGTACAAAACAGTATAGACCGGTGTATGTCCCGATCTTTCCTTGATGTCTTCTAAAATGTTCATGATGGCATCAAGTTCTTTAACTGCTTTTTTCATACCGTCTTCGTCGGAATAAGCTTTTGTACGGATGATAATTCCGATCTCCTTATCGCGAACATATTCCCTGAACTCTTTGATGAGTGTTTCCTTTTCCTGAGCCGGTATCTTGGAAGACGCTTTGACGTATGATGTCCCTGATGTGGCAACAATATACTCACCGTCAATCGTTATTCTGTCAGAAAAAAACGCCTTCTTATCACCATACGGGTATTTCTTGTACTGGAGAGGAACGATTTCTCCGCCTTTGATCTTTCTGTTGATAAAACCGAGAAGCTTGGGGGCATACCTTACAAAAGAAGCCTCAATACTGTCGACATGATCCTGTACGGAGCAGTTTATTACAGTACCTGCATCGTATCCGTCATCGGATTCATCATATACATAAATATGCTCGGCTTTTGAATCCTTAATATGCATAAGGACATATTTTCCGTCATACTCCGTAAAGACAGCTCTGTTTTCGCTCATACAATGTCCTTCCCGACCTCATTAAGAGATATGAGATCTTCACCGTTTTTCATGTATTGATCGATTCTCGTAATCATAACCGTATCAGTGATTACAGCCTTATCCAAAAACTTATTGAGAGCCCCGAGAACATGCTCAGGCTTTAAGTTATCAGTACTTCCGGAGCTTATTGTCATCCTGATAAGTTTTGACGACAATGCTTCAAGAGACATGATAAGAGGTCTGATATTGACTTCTTTTTCGCTCTTCTTCGTCTTCTTAGTAATTACAATCTCATCTTCCGCCATCAGCTTATCTACGGCAATCATAAGATCATCATGATCATCCGGAAGTCTTATCTCGTATTGTGCGGCAGCAACACTGGCCATCGCGTTATCGCATTTTTCGGGAAGCTCCTTAAATGACATTATACTTATTTCATTAACAGACTGTTCGCGAAGACGCGATATTGCCTCGGCTGTTGTGATTTTCTGTGTAAGTACAACGTCAGCATACTCTCCGGTACTCTCCATTCCGAGTGGAAGCGGATGTGAGAACGATAACAACTGATGCGGCGAAAAGCCCTCGGAATAAGCGACAGGAATGTCCGCCCTTCGAAAAAGCTTCTGAAAATATCTCATCACATCAAGATGTCCTATATATACGAGTGCCCCCGATTTAGAAAACCTGATTCTTACTTTCAACACATACACCGCCGTGATATTTTGCCGCCCCGCATCCGCTGCATTGTACCCTGCAGTTCGGAGTGACCTGTTCATTCTTCGCTCTTTCGTACTCCCTTAGAAGAAAAGCCTTGGTTACACCTATATCGATAAAATCCCACGGAAGTATTTCTTCGGCATCCCGCTCTCTGTTGTAATAAAACTCAGGGCTGATACCTGTCTTGGCAAAGGCTTCTTCCCACGGTTCATATCTGAACGTTTCCGTCCATGCATCAAATATACAGCCGTTCTCGTATGCTGCAACAAGCACTTTTGAGAGCTTTCTGTCGCCTCTTGCAAACACACCTTCAAGAACCGAAACATCAGCTGCATGCCAGTTGTATTTGATGCTCTTTTTGTTGAGCTGTTCTTTCATCGCTTCGTTAACGACATGAGCCTTATATCGGAATTCATCCATCGTATTCATTCTAGCCCATTGGAAAGGCGTAAACGGCTTGGGTACGAAAAACGACGTTGAGCTTACTATGCTGACCTTGGTCTTGCGCTCTTCTTTCGGAATCGTATCGTAATAGAGCATTGCAATCTCGTTGGAAAGCTCGGCTATACCTCTCATATCTTCTTCGGTCTCATACGGAAGACCAAGCATGAAATACAGCTTAACTCTTGTCCATCCGCCTATAAACGCCTGTTTACAGCCGTTTAGTATTACCTCTTTCGTTAGACCTTTGTTGATGACATTTCGCATTCTCTGGCTTCCGGCTTCGGGTGCAAATGTTACAACCGATTTCTTAATATCCTGAACCTTACTCATGACATCAAGCGAAAACGCATCGACACGAAGCGAAGGAAGCGAGATGTTAATATGCTTGTCCTTGAAATTATCGATCAGATAGTTGCAAAGCTCGGGAAGCTCCGGATAATCCGACGAACTTAAAGACGAGAGCGAAATCTCCTCATATCCGGTGTTCTTCAGCATTTTATAAGCATATTCCTCAAGCTTTTTTTCATCCCTTTTTCGAATCGGCTTGTAAACAGAGCCGGCCTGGCAAAATCTGCAACCTCTTATGCAGCCTCTTTGTATCTCAAGCACTACCCTGTCCTGGGTGGCCTTAATATACGGAACAACGGGCTTGAGCGGATAATACGTATCCGACAACTCTCCGACGATCTCTTTTTCGATCTTGTCGGGCATACCGTAAAGAGGCGTAAAAGCTTGTATTGTACCGTCATCGTTGTAGGAAACCTCATAACAAGACGGTGCATATATTCCGGGTATCTTACCGGCCTTTATAAGAAAATCATGACGGTCAAAACCGCTTTTCTTACATTCCTTATAAAGATCAATAAGCTGTCTGTAGCTCGTCTCTCCTTCGCCTATATACACAAGGTCGAAGAAATCGGCAATAGGCTCGGGATTGTATGTACAAGGTCCACCGCATATAACTATCGGATCGTTTTCGTCACGATCCTTGGCGTAATAAGAAATATTTGCAAGATCGAGAACCTGAAGTATATTCGTATAACACATCTCGTATTGAAGCGTTATGCCGAGAAAATCAAAGTCCTTAACCGGATCCTGCGATTCAAGCGCAAACAGAGGGATATTACGTTCCTTCATGATCTTATACAAATCCACCCAGACCGAATATACCCTTTCGCACCATACATCCTCGTATGAGTTGAACATATCATACAAAATTTGTATTCCGAGATGTGACATGCCGATCTCATAAAGATCCGGAAAGCACATCGCAAAGCGAATCATGCCTTCGGGATTTTTGTATACAGCATTTACTTCATGTCCAATATAACGAGCCGGCTTGTCAACCGACATCAGTATTTCTTTTGAAAGCGCAAGTCCATTCATACAATGTCAATGATAACATAAGAAAAGACGTATTTACATACGTCTTTTCAATACAAACGTCTCTTATCTGTTGGCAAGCTCTTCCATGACATCTTCCCAGCTTAGGCCTTTAAGTGCCATCAGCACCATCACGTGGTACAAAAAGTCTGCAATCTCGTATTTACTCTCTTCCGGTTCCGGATTCTTGGCAGCTATTACTATCTCTGTCGCCTCCTCACCGATCTTCTTAAGAATCTTGTCTATGCCTTTGTCGAACAGGTAGTTCGTATATGATCCCTCTTTCGGATTGTCCTTCCTATCGAGTATTACCGACATTACATCTTCAAGAACCGTATAAGGATTGGTCGAATCGGATTCTTTACTTAGAATATCATTAAAGAAGCACGATCTTGCACCCGTATGACACGCTGCACCTATCTGTACTACTCTTGCGAGTATAGTATCGTTGTCACAGTCGCATTTGAGTGATTTTACATACTGATAATGTCCGCTCGTATCGCCTTTTTTCCACAGGCTTTTACGTGAACGCGAATAATATGTCATTATTCCTTCACGAACCGTCTGCTCATATGCCTCTTTATTCATATAGGCAAGCATAAGCACTTCGGACGTGATATCGTCCTGACATATTACGGGAACAAGTCCCGCTGCGTCGGTTTTAAGATCTTCCCATTTAACATTTGTAACGTTAACGTCCGTATCAATTCCAAGAGCGTTCAGCTCTTCCTTGAATCCGAACAGGTCTTTCCCGCGTGCGTTTACTATATCTCCTGAAAGACCCGCAACACAGCTCTTTGTAAGAAGCTCTTGTGCCTTGATGTCATCGTTTATTACACATATTACGGGGATTTCGTCGAATTTATCAACTGACAGTTTCGATAACAAAAGCGCGCCAGATGTATTCTCTTTGATCACCTTAAGATTATCGAGAATCTGCTCCGTACTGTCCGCACAAACATAAATCTTATTCTTCGAAAAGCGTTTCCCTGCCTCTTCGATAAGATCTATATTGGACTGCTTGGCCATATTAAGTGCCACTTTTTTACAGCCTGCATACAGAAGCTTTTTAACATCCTCGAGACGGTTGACGTTTCCGGCGCCGTACACGGGAGTATTCATTGCCGCTGTGATTTTGCGCACCGCAAGAAGTGCTTTTTCGTGCTCATCATCGCCGTCCGAAAGATCGAACAATATGATCGCATCGGCACCGTTTACCGATAAAGACGTACAATAAGCAACCGGATCGTCGCCAACTATATCGCCGTCGGAAAATCCCTTTACAAGCTTTTCATTCTTAAGGTATACGCAAGGTATAAGAAGCTTTTTCATTACAGCGTTCCTTTCGTGGAAAGTGTTTTAGTTATCCTCGGATCAAATCCGGTAGCGGCGTCAAGCGCTTTTGCAAAACTCTTAAACATAGCCTCGCAAATATGATGTGAATTGAAGCCCGACAAAACCTTAATATGAAGATTCATTGCCGCGGAATAGCTTATCGCATAGAAAAATTCCCTGATAAGCTCGGTATCAAGATATCCGATCTTCTCCGTATCAAATGAAGCTTCATATGAAAAATACGGTCTGCCGCAAAGATCGACCGCACAAAGAACGAGCGCGTCATCCATCGGAAGTATCATGGAACCGTATCTTACTATTCCGGTCTTGTCACCGACAGCTTCCTTGATCGCCTCGCCAAGTACTATACCGCAGTCTTCCACGCTGTGATGTCCGTCGACCAGAAGATCTCCCTCGCAAGTAAGCTTAAGATCAAAAAAACTGTGTCTGGCAAAGTTCTCAAGCATATGATCAAAAAATCCTATGCCGGAGTCGATCTTTGATTCGCCTGTCCCGTCAATATTAAGCTCAAGCGAAATCGAGGTTTCCTTTGTCTGTCTTGTTTTGGAACACACACGTGATCCGATTGATTTTTTCGGCATATCACAACACTCCTTTATCAAAACGTACACCGATCGAATTGGCATGAGCCGTAAGTCCCTCGGCATTTGCAAATCTCATTATATCATCACATGCTTCGCAAAGTGCTGATTGCGAATAGCTTATTATGCTCGTTCTCTTAATGAATGCATCAACTCCGAGGGGCGAGAAGAATTTGGCCGTACCGTTTGTCGGAAGAACATGATTGGGGCCGGCATAATAATCGCCCAGCGGCTCGGATGAATACTCTCCCAAAAAGATCGCACCGGCGTTTCTGACTTTTGTCATCGTCTCGTACGGATTCTTTGTAATTATCTCCACATGCTCCGATGCTATACGATTAGCTGCATCAACGGCCTCATCCATATCTGTGGCAACGAGTATATAACCGTAGTTATCAAGAGACTTTTTGATTATCTCGGTTCTATCAAGCTTTTCCGAAAGCTTATCAACATATTCCGAAACCTCTTTTGCAAGCTTCGTGCTGTCGGTAATAAGAATTGCGCTTGCAAGCTCATCATGCTCGGCCTGGGACAGCAGATCGGAAGCAACATACTTGGGATTGGCACTCTCATCTGCAATAACAAGAATCTCGCTCGGCCCCGCAACGGAATCTATTGATACGTGGCCGAACACCGCCTTTTTGGCAAGTGCAACGAATATGTTTCCGGGGCCTACAATCTTATCGACTTTGGGTATCGACCCGGTTCCGAATGCCATTGCAGCAATAGCCTGTGCCCCGCCAACCTTGTATATTTCCTTAACACCGGTAATATGCGCGGCAACGAGTGTACACGGTGCGACTTTTCCGCTTGCATCCGCGGGTGTCATCATTATAATCCTGTTTACGCCGGCAACGAGAGCCGGTATTACGCACATAAGTGTGGATGACGGATATGCAGCCTTACCGCCCGGTACATAGACGCCGACTGTTTCTATCGGTGTGATTTTCTGTCCGAGTAGCGTACCGTCCTCTTTCGTATCAATCCAGCTGTTTAATACCTGCTTCTTATGATATTCGGTAATATTGGCTGCGGCACGCTTCATAACCTCGATGAGATCTTTGTCGTACGAGTCTACAGCGTCTTTGATCTCTTCATCTGTTACTCTTACCGAGTCCTTACCAATATCCCATTTATCAAAACGTTTGGTGTATTCAAAAACAGCGTCATCACCGTTTTGTCTAACGGACTGAATAATATCGTCAACGGTTTGTTCGTATTCTTTATACTGGCCGGGATTACGCTTTAACAATCCCGATAAAATGTCTTTGATCGAATCTTCGGTCAGTGTGACTGTCCTCATAATGCCTCCTTGACTTTTGCGATAAGAGAGTTGATACGCTTTGACTGCATCCTCATCGATACCGGGTTGACTACCATTCTTGCCGAAAGACCGTATATCTCTTCCAAAACATCAAGACCGTTTTCACGAAGAGTAGAACCGGTTTCGACAATATCGACTATACAGTCTGATAATCCTACGATCGGTGCAAGCTCAATGCTTCCGTTAAGCTTAATTATATCAACACTTTGATGTCTTACGTCGTTAAAATATCTCTTGGCGATCTTCGGATACTTGGTTGCAATCCTTATAAGATCTCTTGTTGTAAGAAGCTGACCCGCTTCCTTGGGGCCGCATACGCACATTCTGCATTTGCCGAATCCGAGGTCAAGTACTTCAAGTATCTTACGTCCCTCTTCATCTATCGTATCCTTACCTACAACGCCGATGTCAGCAACACCGTGCTCGACATATGTTGGAACGTCAGGACCTTTTGCAAGGAAGAATTTGAGCTTAAGGTCTTCATTGACAAAAATAAGCTTACGCGTATCCTTGTCCTTCATCTCCTCGCATGTTATACCGCATTTTTCCAAAAGCGCAAGCGTCTTGTCAGCAAGTCTTCCCTTTGTAAGCGCAAATGTAAGATAACCGGCTTCCGAAGTTGGCAAATGCTTCTGACCGCCTTTGGCAATAAGAAGTTCATCAAGTGATATACCGAATCCGATTGCGGGTACATCCTTGCCGAATTCTTTAACAAGGTTATCGTACCTTCCGCCTTTCATCACGGCATCTCCGAATCCGTATGTATATGCCCTGAAAATCACTCCGGTGTAATAATCATATTTGTTAAGAAGTCCGAGGTCTATCGACACATTTTTGTCGACACCTTCCTTCTCAAGTATTTCGCATATTCCGACAAGTCTGTCACAGGCATTACGGCATTTTTCGTTGCGAAGCTTTTCCTTTAATTCATATAGCGATTCCTTCGACGTATAATCATCCGATATACGAAGGGTCAGCTGTGCAAGTTCGCTGTTTACCTTAAGATCATTTAGAAGCTCTTCGGCTTTGTGATAATTCCTGACTGATATAAGCTTCCACAAAGCGGCCTCATCGTCCTGTGAAATACCGAGCTCTTCGCAAAGTCCTCTAAAGAAGTCCGCATTACCGATAGATACCAAAAAATCATCGAAGCCCGCGGTCTGCATACATTTAACCATAAGTCCGATCATGGCGGCATCCGCTTCGCATGAGGCATCATCATACAGCTCCGCACCTATCTGGGTGCTCTCTTTTAACATACCGTTAAGATCACTTCCGTTAACGAAAGTATTGCCACTGTAGCACAATCTTACCGGCTTCGTCTCGTTAAAATACAGCGTCGAATAAGCCCTTGCCATAGGAGGCGTAAAATCGGGGCGAAGAACGAGCGTATTGCCCTCCTTATCATAGAACTTATAAAGACGGCTTGAAGGTGTCATACCTGTATCTTTTGCAAACACATCAAAGTATTCAAACGAGGGAGTTTGCATGAGCAGATATCCCGAGTCTTTCATTACTTGAAGAAGCTTGTCGCTTATATTCAGTTTTTGTTCGTATTCCGAAGGGATGATATCTCTCATACCCTCGGGGGTGTGCATAATATTATTCATATCTCTCCACTTTATCGCGTTAAATTGCTAATTCGCCACCATGTTACCAAGCGAAATTATAACGGAACGCTCATCTTAATGTCAAATCTTTTTTAATACCGTCAAGATAAGGAACAAACAGGCCTTCGTGAGGCACAAGATCAAATCCCTCTTCAACCTCTTCCAGCCGAAAGCTTTTCCTTCCGCCGTCAATCATCCTTTTCCAGAAAGCTTCAAGCACCTCAAACCTTACATAACAGAATCTGTCAAGGTGTGAATACCAGATGATAATAAAGCTTATACCGCCCTGCTTCTCGAAATCCGACATGAAATTCATCTGGTGCTCATGAATATTTGCAAGCGCGAACGTATCGACCGAACATTCCTTGGCATCAAAGCACACAGGAATTCCCTGTACCGCACCGATGTAATCAACGGTACTCTTCTGATCAAAATATGCCAAAGTGATCTGTGTATGATCCTCGTTCATTTTGATCGGCGTTATCGGAGTCGGAATCTTTTGTACAAGACAAAGTCCGTGCTCTTTATACAGATCATTCGTTCTGTTTATCAGGTCTTCCAAAGTCGATCCGCGAAGGCCTCTTGAATTCCAGGTTGCCATCACATCACCTTATCAAGATCGTCATTATCTATCACAATACACCTTCCCGAAAGTGCGGGAAGTTCAAATCCGTCGGGGAATTCAAGCCTTTGGCACATAAGCATCTGCGAATTAATTCCGTTGGATCTGTAATATTTTTCATTAAAAGATCTGTTGCCGTATTTCGGATCACCGACTATCGGATATCCCGCATGTGCCAGATGCGCCCTTATCTGATGCGTTTTCCCGGTGACAAGTAAAACCTCGGCAACCGTAAGCTCCTTATTTGAATACAGCGGATGTACCCTCGTATCAATAAATGAGCCGTCGCCATCGTCTTCTATCGTAACCTTGTTCGTCTTATCGTCTTTCGTAAGACTTCCCTTAAGGTTAAGATCGTGATCCAATATACCCTTAACAACACATTTATAATACTTATGTATCAATCTGTCTCGAAAAGCCTTTGACAGAGCCTTTGCCGCCCTGTATGTCTTGGCAAAAGTCACAAGCCCCGAAGTATTACGATCAAGCCGGTTACATACCGAAGGAGTAAATGCGGCAACATCATCGCATCTTTCGGTATTTTTTCCTCTTACATACGAAAGGCATATCTCATTAAGAGAGATATCCGAAGCGGATGATTTTTGCGTAAGCATTCCCGACGGTTTGTTAACTATAAGCACATCTTCGTCTTCATATACGATATCGGGCATAAGATCCGAACAGGGGATAAAATCACCCGCTGATCTTGAAAATTTGTCAAATGTTTCATCGGACAGAAAAACCTTAACTTCATCGTCAGCAGCCAGTATCTCGCTTCCGGAAGCCTTCTTACCGTTAAGTACGATGTTTTTCTTGCGTAGCATTTTGTATATGAACGATGCGGGGGCTTCTTTTAATATGTTCATGACATACTTGTCAAGCCTGCGTCCTTCTTCATTTTGTGTGATAATGAACTGTTTCATAACGAGACCGCTTTTAACGTTTCAAACACACTGTCCGCCCTGACGGCTTCATCACCGTATTTACCCTTAAGCTGTTCTATTCGCTCAAGATAGCCGTCCCTGTCGGGAAATATCTTAACGGTAACATTATGTCCGCCTTTTTTCATTACATCATCAAGATGTTCTTTGATATGTCGTATACCCTCGGTATCATACAGTGCATATCCCGTAAGAGTTCCGGCGGCATAGCATACGGCAGGCACATAATAAGTTTTATCCGTTGTTGTAAGAATGTTCTCATACAGTACGGGAAGTGAGCCCGAAGCGCCGGATAAGAGCTCATACTCTTCGGGCTTGAGCGATTTAAACCTTGCAAGCATGATAACTCCGACAAGCGCTTTACAAGCCGGAAGCAGGGCCAGCACAGCAAATATCGACCAAAGACTCTTTTTGGTATGAAGCGTCAGATATCCAATGAAGAATATTCCGAGTGCCATCGCATATAAAATCACAGTCTTGATAATCTCAAAAGTCAGCTGTTTTTTTATGTATCCGAACGTGCCCTTAAGACTCCGGTCAACATACTTCATCGGTTATCTCCTTATAGGACATAATATAATGATCGGCCATCCGACACTTTTCATCCCACTGATACGTGGAATAGTCGTCATGCACCGCAACAACGGTCATTCCTGCTCTTTTTCCCGCAAGAATCCCCTGGCAAATATCCTCAAACACAAGGCATTTTTCGGGAGCGACTCCAAGAGCCTTTGCAGAGTTAATATACACATCGGGCTCGGGCTTGCCTGCTCCGCAGTCTTCGCCTGTAAGTATGGAGTCAAAAAAATCTATCATCTTGTTGCTTTTAAGCGTCGCGGAACACAATGTGAACGAATTGCTCGTTGCGATACCGCATTTGATCTTGCGCATCTTCAAGTATTCCAGGAACTTAACAACACCTTCTTTAGGCTTGACAATCTCGGAATACTGATGATAAGCCATATCATTCCATTCCTTCATTAGTTCTTCGACACTCTTCCACGGAATATACTTATCTCTCGTATATTGTGCTGTCTCGTAAAAGCTCAGTCCTTCGATCTCCATTTGATATGTCTTGGGCATCGTAATATTGCATTTTTGAAAATAATCAATATCGATCTGTCCCCATATCCACATCGAATCAACCACGGTACCGTCAAGATCGAACAAAACCGCTTCCGTATTATCCAGTAACTCTTTCCACATTATTGATATATCCAACCTTTTTCATACATATTCTTTAATCTGTTTCCGTCATACTTCGCAAATCCCAGAGGATACGAATCCACACAGACAAGAACAGTTCCTTTATCCGGTTTGTTCCGGCACAGATCTGCAGTAAGCGTCTCACCTTTAAGATACCTGATCACATCGTTGCTGTTTGAGTCAAAGCTTACAAAATTGCCAAAATCATTCATCGACAGTCTCAACGCAAGTGCGGTATGAGGTGTAAACACTCCGGCTTTATTGATCCGTCCCATACATATGCCCGTTCTGGCATATCTGATACTTCTGTCATATATCCCGGCGAGTCCGTCGGAAATATAATATATCATCCCGTCATCAGCGGTAAGATACTTTCCTTCCGAAAACCTGTGTTTTGAATCATCCGAAAAAAGGCTTATAAAGCTCATAAGCTCTTTCGGAATACTGCTGAATTTATTTTTTATCGTATCACCGTCATGATTTTGCCGCAAAGACTCGCCCTTCTTTTTAAAAAGAGCCATAAAATGTCCTTCACCTGAAAACCGATGCGGTAATGCGTGAACGCAGCCTTTGATATTATCAAAGCCGGCATACTTATCATACGGTCCGGAAAGTCCATATTGTTTGCTTATTTCCAAAACTTCAAGATCATTATGGTCTTCAAGTAGTGATAAAATAATCTTCTCATCTTCGATATCCGAGAACGTACATGTTGAATACAACATGATACCGCCGCGCTTTAGCATATTATACGCCGACTCAAGTATCTGTCTTTGAAGCGGAGCGTAATCGGAAGGTCCCTTTTTACCGTACGAACCAATAAGACCTTTATCCTTTCGAAACATCCCCTCTCCGGAACACGGCGCATCAACGAGTATTTTGTCAAACTTTTCCGGATATACGGTTGAAAGTTTTTCGGGCGACTCACATGTGACGGCAGTATTGCCGGCTCCGAACAGCTCGAGGTTTTTTACAAGCGGTATCGTCCTCGAAAAGCTTATATCGTTCGATATGAGTATCTTCGGATCGTAACAAGCCAACTGTGTTGATTTTCCGCCCGGGGCGGCACACAAATCAAGAACAGCGTCATCTTTTGATACCGGAAGTGTATTGGCAGGAAGCATAGCCGAAGCTTCCTGAATATAATACAAACCGGCATAATAATACGGATGTTTTGTCCAAGCATCCGTATCGTTGATATAGTAACCGTTTGGAATAAACGGTATTTTATTAATATAAAACGGTGCCTTTCCCTCGAACTCTTCGGTCGATATCTTTGATGTATTGATACGAAGGCTGCAAACCGGAGGCTTATCGTATGAGCCGATAAAAGCATCATAGTCCCGGCCAAGGAGCTGTCTCATCGATTGTGTAAAGCTGTCGGGAAGCTGCATGTTATATACTCTTTAATATCTCGATAAGATAATCATATACCCTGGCTGTGCTCGATATCGACAGTCTTTCCTTGGGTGTATGTATATTTGTGATGTTCGGGCCGAACGAGACAATGTCGATTCCTTCGATCTTCTTAAAGAAAATACCGCATTCAAGTCCGGCATGGAATCCGCGAAGCTTGGGATTCCTTGAATATATTCTCTGATATACGTCAAATGCAATGTCACGAAGTTGTGAATCGCTCTCATATTCCCATGCGGGATAATCATATTCCTCGGTGTAAGTTCCGCCGCATGTCTCGGTAAGATACTGAATCTTGTCAGCAAGAGCATCTTTCTCGGACTCGGCTAAGCTTCGCATGTTGATAATAAGGCAAAACTCACTGTCCGACAGCTTCATGATTCCGCTGTTGAGCGATGTACGAACAAGCCCCTCATTCTTACGGCTCATTTTGATAATACCGTCGGGAACCGTATTAAGAATGAATCCGATCTTCTTCTTTGATTCGGGAGTAAGACACTTTGAAGTCTCCTCTCCGTTATTCTCGGCATAGATCATCATATTGTCTTCTATACCTTCGAACTCATCGCATATGATGCGTGAATACTTTTCAACTATTGTTTCGAGTGTATCAACATACTGCGGCTCTATTATGATCTCAGCCTTTGCTTCTCTCGGTATGGCAGAATCGGTAAGTCCTCCGCCTATGTACTTAAGCGAAAACGGCATGTTCTTCGTGATAGTATGAAGCAGTCTTCCGAGCAACAGATTTGCATTGCCTCGTCCTTTGTCGATCTCCATACCCGAATGTCCGCCGGCAAGGCCGCATATAACAATAGAGTACCCAATACCCGATACTTCGCTGTAGCCTACGGGAATGGTACATTTAACGCGCTTACCTCCGGCACTGCACGTAAGCAGCTCACCTTCAACCTCATGATCGAGATTGATAAGAAGCTTTCCTTCAAGAACAGACGTATCAAGCGCCAAAGCACCTTTCATGCCGTCTTCCTCATCTACGGTAAATACACACTCAACCGCAGGAATATCAAGGCTGTCATCGTCAAGTATGCTCAGCATATATGCTATCGCAACACCGTCATCAGCGCCAAGCGTTGTACCCTTTGCAAGTATAATGTCATCAAGAACCTGAAGCTTTAAACCGTCTTTACTGAAATCATGCTTGGCCTCATAGTCATAACTCTTCTCACATACCATATCCATATGTCCCTGAAGTATAACTGTGGGACGCTTGTCTCCGGCTTTTGAAGAAGGCTTCTTAATAATTACGTTATATTTGTCGTCCGTAATACACTCAAGATTATGCTGTTTTGCAAACTCCTGAATATAAGTGCTTATCTTCTCGCATTTTCCGGATTGTCTCGGAATTGCACAGATCTCTTCAAAATATTTAAATACTCTTTCCGGTGCAAGACCGGTCAAAACATTATCCATATCATTCTCCTAAAAAAAGCGGAACCTGTTGCGGTCCCGCCCGAATTCATTATCAGATGACGCTTACGCCCTTGCCGCCGTTTGTATTTCCTTTATTGCCCTGATCTGTGGGGTATCCCTCAAGGGCGGCTATATCATTATCAAGTTCAACCTGCGGATACAGCTGCGATCTGTCCTGCGCTATGATCGACTCGCATTCTCTGAGCTTCGCTATAAGATCACCGTACTTGGCATCGGCAGTACCGATCGCATGGGTGATGATGTTCTGAAGCGTAGAAAGTTGTCCGAACGTATACTCCATTGCAGACTGGCGAACGTTGTTGGCTTCGACCGTCGCCATATCAACAATCTGCTGAGCCTGTTCGGTTGCCTGTTTAACAACTTCACCGGCCTGAGCATATGCCTGTTGCATGATCTCGTTCTCGTCGACCATTCTTACGGTTTCGGCCTGCGCCATGTTGAGCATTGCATCAGCCTTGTCTCTTGCATCCTGGAGAATTCTCTCCTTGTTGCTGATGATTTTCTGGTATTTCTTGATTTCCTCGGGTGTGCGAAGCCTTAAATCCCGAAGGAGCTCATCCATTCTGTCCTTGTCAACTATGATGTTGGTCGTGGAAAAAGTCTGGTACTTACATTCCGAGATAAATGTTTCGATCTCGTCGATAACCTGTTCAATTCTGCTGCTCATTTACACTCTCCTGTTTGATCCCCTTGTTCCCTATTTATTGATCCCGTACTTGTCATATGTCATCCGTGCCACAAAAGGAGGTACAAATTTGGCGATGTCCCCTCCGTAGCTGGCGACCTCTTTAACTGTTGAACTTGATAGATATGCGTACTTCAATGATGTGGTAAGAAAGATCGTATCCACCCCTTTGTTGAGCACGCTGTTTGTCTGTGCAAGCTGAAGCTCATATTCAAAGTCCGTGACAGCCCGAAGTCCTCTGACGATTACTCCCGCATTGTTAGCCACCGCAAAATCAACCAGAAGTCCCTCGTAGCTTTGTACAGTCACGTTTGGATGATCCTTTAAAACCTCTTTCAATATATTAACACGTTCAACGGCAGAAAACAACGGAGTTGTTTTGGCTTTGTTGTTAAGAACCGCCACTATAAGCTCGTCAAAAATATCCGCTGCTCTTCCTATGATATCGATGTGTCCGTACGTAACCGGATCGAAACTTCCGGGATATATGGCTCTTTTCATTAATCTTCCTCCGCACTGTTATCTTCAAGTCTTAAGAATACGTGCTTGCTGTTCTTATAATCTTTGACCCTCTCTACACTGTATCCGTAAGAAGCCGCAAAAGAAAAATCGGTATCGCTTTGTGCCTCAACAATGATAAGAGTATCCTTATCTATTATATCCGTTTTTTTCAGAATGGACAGTACGGGTTTTTCAAGATCATTGCCGTACGGAGGATCCATAAATACAATATCGTATGTATTCTTCGGACGAAGATTATATAGCGCTGCGCAAACATCCGAATTGACTACGGTTGCTTTTTGCGTAAATCCCGTCGTTGTAAGATTCTTCCTGATGCAATCAAGTGCATCTTTGCTCTTTTCGACAAAGGTACAGCTTCTCGCACCTCGTGAAAGTGCTTCGATACCTATCCCGCCGCTTCCGGCAAACAGGTCAAGAAAATCAACATCGTAAACATAGGGCGCGAGTATGTTAAAAAGCGTTTCTTTGATTTTATCACCCGTAGGTCTTGTCTCGAGCCCTTTAGGTGTGACAAGGTTAAGTCTCCTTGCGCTTCCGGCTATTACTCTCATATCATCCTCTTAACTTGCTGCCTTTAGTATCTCTTCTTGCTGCTTTAAGTCTTGATAACAGTATTTCACGGTTTCCGAGCTTAACGCTCGTATCATCTTCCTCAAACAGATAATAAACTTCACTTATCTGATCGTTACCCGTAAGCTTGATACCGCGAACGCCGACGGCACCTTTCTTCTTGACAGGAACTTCATCAAGCTCAAACTTTAAGAACACATCGAATTCCGTACGAAGCACGATGTATTTCTGATCGGTTACAGGGAATACAGTAATAACTTCATCATCGGGAAGCAGACTCGTTGCGGCAACGGTTCTCTTGATAACGTCAAATTCCGTTCCGTATACCTGCTTGAGCATACCCTTTTTCGTACCGAACATAAGCTTCTGAAGTACAAGATCCGACATCGGAAGCACATACACGATCGTCTCCTGTGACGAATCATAGTTGCTCACATTATCGATCGGGATACCCTTATCACGGAACTTTCCGAACGGAAGATCCGATATTTTGATCGAATGCATAACACCTTTGTTTGTGAACACACATACTCTGCTCGTGTTAAGACAGGTAAAGCATGTAACAAACTCAGTCTCTATCGCATCACGGTTTCTGTCGTATGTCGGAACATCAACCGTCTTGGCGTATCCGAAGCGATCCATGAGGAATACGACTTCCATCTCCTCGGCTTTCTTCTCCTCGAATACGACTTCTTCGGCGTTTTCTATTACCGTTCTTCGCTCACGACCGTATTCCTTCTTGATAGAATCAAGATCTTTCATTATTGTCTTATCCATCTTTTCGGGCTTGGTGAGTATCTCTTTATACTCGTTGATATCCGAAAGAGTCTTCTCATGTTGTGCAAGAAGCGCCTCCATCTCAAGTCCTATGAGCTTATACAGCCTCATGTCAAGTATGGCTGCCGCCTGCTTTTCGGTAAAACGAAGCGACGATGCGACTTTCTGTGAGATTCTCGATTTGAACTCAATGCCTTCCGTTGTTCCGTTTATAAGACATGCCTTTGCCGTTGAAACATCCTTTGATCCGCGAAGAATTTCAATGATCACGTCAATAACATCGACAGCCTTGATAAGTCCTTCCTGAATCTCTTTCTTCTCAAGTTCTCTCGTAAGTAATGTCTTGTATTTGCGTGTGGCAAGCTCGCGAAGGAAGCTTACATGATACGATATCATCGCGCGAAGAGGAAGTACTTCAGGACGTCCGTTGCAAATAGCGAGCATATTGACTCCGAACGTATCCTCAAGTCTCGTCTTCTTAAGTATCATATTACGGACATTTTCGACATCGGCGTCTTTCTTAAGCTCGATAACGATTCTGATGCCCTCTTTGCCCGATTGGTTCGAAATATCTACAATATCGTTAGTCTTCTTCGCGTCTATGAGTGCAACAATATCAAGAAGGAACTTTGAAATGTTGGCACCGATCATCGTATAAGGAATCTCGGTTATTACAAGTGAAGGCTTACCGCCTTTTCCGACTTCGAGCTCAACCTTACCCCTGATCTTGATTTTGCCGCTTCCGGTCTCGTATATTTCGAGAAGCTCGTCCTTATTTGTGATTATTCCGCCTGTCGGAAAATCAGGTCCCGGCATGATCTGAAGAAGCTCCTGCGTCGTAATCGCGCTGTTTTTCATGAATGCCTTCTCGGCCTCGATTACTTCCGCAAGATTATGCGGAGGCATATTGGTAGCCATACCTACTGCAATACCCTCGGATCCGTTTACGAGCAGGTTCGGAAACTTACACGGCAGAACGACCGGCTCTTTACCGGTCTCGTCGTAATTAGGCATAAAGTCGACAACATCTTTGTCAAGATCGGCAAGCATTTCCTCCTGCGCAATCTTCTTAAGTCTTGCCTCGGTATAACGCATTGCTGCAGCTCCGTCGCCTTCTATAGAGCCGAAGTTACCGTGTCCGTCAACAAGAGCCATTCCCTTTTTGAATTCCTGACTCATTACAACAAGGCAGTCGTATATTGAGCTGTCGCCGTGCGGATGATATTTACCCATCGTATCGCCGACGATTCTGGCCGATTTCAGATGCGGTCTGTCATATCTGTTGTTAAGCTCGTGCATATCATAAAGCGTTCTGCGCTGTACGGGCTTGAGTCCGTCCCTTACATCGGGAAGTGCACGTGCTATGATGACACTCATCGCATAATCGATATATGATTTCTGCATCACATCCGAATACTCGGTCTTGATTATCGATTCTTCTATAACTTCTTTGGTTGCTTTCCTGGCCATTATGATCCTGCTTTCCGGTTAAAAATCAAGCTCCGCCTCATTGGCGTGTCTGTATATAAAATCTTTACGCGGTGCCACATCATTGCCCATGAGCATTTCGGTCGTGGCACTTGCAAGTCTTGCATCTTCTATTTCAACAAGCTTCAATCTTCTTGCTGCAGGATCAAGCGTAGTCTCCCACAGCTGCGACGCATCCATCTCACCTAAACCTTTATATCGCTGCAGTTTGAAATTGGTATGATCTTTTCTGTACTGTGCAAGAGCCTTGTCATCGTACAAATACTCTTCTTCCCCTCTTGCCGGCATAGCCTTGTAAAGAGGCGGCATAGCGATATATACATGCCCCTCGTATATAAGCTCGGGCATGAACCTGTAAAACAGCGTGAGCAACAGCGTAGATATATGCGCTCCGTCAACGTCGGCGTCGGCCATTATGATAATCTTGTCATATCGAAGCTTCGATATGTCAAAATCATTCCCGTAGCCTTCCGAGAACCCACAGCCGAACGCATTGATCATGGTCTTGATCTCCGCATTGGCAAGCACTTTATCGATACTTGCCTTCTCAACGTTAAGTATCTTACCTCTTATCGGCAGTATTGCCTGGAAGTTACGGTTTCTTGCAGTCTTGGCGGATCCGCCCGCGGAATCACCTTCGACTATGAATATTTCGCATTTCTTTGGATCTCTGCTCTCACAGTTTGCAAGCTTACCGTTTGAATCAAACGAATACTTCTGCTTGGTAAGCATATTGGTCTTCGCTTTTTCTTCGGACTTCCTTATCTTGGCTGCTTTCTCGGCACACAAAAGAACAGCTTTAAGTGCATCAAGGTTACGGTCGAAGTAATGAGGAACCTCATCGCCGGTAACTTTCGATACGGCTTTGGCTGCATCCTGATTGTCAAGCTTAGTCTTGGTCTGTCCTTCAAATCTCGGATCCGGGTGCTTGATCGATACGATCGCGGTCATACCGTTTCTTATATCCGCACCGGTAAAGTTCTGATCTTTGTCTTTAAGTATGTTCAGTTCTCTCGCATAATTGTTCATTACGTTCGTAAACATTGACTTAAAGCCGGTAAGATGTGTGCCGCCCTCGGAATTGTATATGTTGTTACAAAATCCTAAAACGTTCTCATGAAATTCATTGACATACTGGAACGCGATCTCGATACTGATTCCGTCACTCGTTCCGGAAAAATACACAGGTTCGCATACTGTCTCTTTATGCTGGTCGAGATCTTTGATAAAGCCGACAATACCGTCACTTTCGTGGAACTCCTCCTTATCGTAAGGAGTGACTCTCTTGTCACAGTAATATATTGTCAGTTCAGGATTAAGATATGCCGTTTCATGAAGTCGTGACTTGATATCTTCTTCTTTGAAACGCGTCTTTTCGAATATTTCGCCGTCCGGAAGAAAATTGATCTTTGTTCCGGTTGTCCGACACTTGCCGATCACAGGCAAAAGCCCCTTCTCAAGCTCAATAACGGGAACTCCTCTTGAATATCTGTCGTGATAAACGTTGCCGTCACGCTTAACCTCAATATCAAGATATTCGGACAAAGCGTTTACAACCGACGAGCCGACACCGTGAAGTCCTCCGCTCGTCTTGTATACTTCATTATCGAACTTACCGCCCGCATGAAGCGTCGTAAATACAACACGCTCGGCACTGACACCTTTTTCGTGCATACCAACGGGAATGCCTCGTCCGTTATCTTCGATGGTGGCACTTCCGTCGCTCTCAAGCGTTACCCATATGCTGTTGCAGAAGCCTGCAAGATGTTCGTCTACGGAATTATCTACAATCTCATAGATAAGATGGTTAAGACCTTTTGTCGTCGTACTCCCGATGTACATACCGGGACGTGCCCTGACCGGATCCAACCCTTCAAGCACAGTGATAGACTTTGCGTCATAATCAGATCTTGGTGACATATATACTTCCCCTCTCTCTCATCCCCCAAATTATACCATAGTCAGATGATTTTACAAGCAAAAAAACACAACAGGTTGTGCCGCCCGAAGCTTTTTTGCACAACCTGTCGTATAATATGTATTCTATAGCGTTTCTCCGATCTTGGTCATATCCCCCATCATATCGATGGCTTCTCGAAGCTTTCTGTGCTTTTCTGATGAGAGACCGGGATCTTCTTCAAGTATGGCCGAAGCCTCGTCGCTCGCCTTTTTTAATATCGCAGCGTCCGTATAAATATCCGCAAGTCTGAAGTTTAAGTCTCCCGATTGCCTGAATCCGAATATGTCACCGGGGCCGCGAAGCTTAAGATCTTCTTCGGCAATCTTAAACCCGTCATTGGTGGAGCCCAAAATCTCCAGCCGTTTCATCGTGGCAGGTTCATCGCTGTTACTCATGAAAATACAATACGACTGAGCACTTCCTCGCCCTATTCGGCCTCTTAACTGGTGAAGTGCCGCAAGTCCGAACCGGTTCGCGTCTTCAATGAGCATCACGGTGGCATTCGGAACATTAACCCCGACTTCCACCACGGTTGTAGATACGAGGATGTTGATATAGTTATTGGCAAAATCCTCCATCACCTTCTGCTTTTGTGATCCCTTCATCCTGCCGTGAAGTACACCGATCTTCATATCATCGTCAAAGTATGCCGCCAATTCCTTTGCCGTATCGGTTACGTTTTTCGCATCCATACCCTCGCTTTCCTCGATGAGAGGACAGATAACGTAAACCTGATGTCCGGCGGCAACTTCCTTCTTCATAAATTCATATGCCTTTTTACGGTATGGCTCGTTTACGACGGCGTTTTTTATCGGGAGCTTGTGTGAAGGTACTTCATCAACAACCGAAATATCAAGATCTCCGTATAATATGAGTGCCAGTGTTCTCGGTATCGGGGTTGCACTCATAACAAGAACGTGGGGATTGTCCTCATCATTCTTGCCGGTTAGCATGCTTCTCTGACCGACGCCGAAACGATGTTGTTCATCGGTTACGACAAGCGCAAGATTGTTGTATACGACCTTATCCTGAAACAGCGCATGGGTACCGATAATGATAGATACTTCACCTGATTCGATAAGCGTTCTTACGTTCTTTTTGGATGCGGCAGACATTGAACCCATAAGAAGTGCCACCTTAATATTTATCGAAGATGATTTTAATATGCCGTTTATCGTCTCATAATGCTGATTGGCAAGAATCTCGGTCGGCGCCATGATCGCGGTCTGATATCCGTTGATACCGGTCATGATAGCCGCAAGTGTTGCAAGTATTGTTTTACCGCTTCCGACATCTCCCTGTACAAGCCTTCGCATTGAACGTTCGGAAGTAATATCTTTTTTTATTTCATCCCATACACGAAGCTGCGCACCGGTGAGCCGATACGGAAGCTTTTCTATTACTCTTTCGCATTCGGCAACCTCAATCATGTTAAAATCATTACGTGCACATTCCGTGTTACCGCCAAGAAGACGCAGCCGTAAAATAAACAAAAGAAACTCATCATATACAAGAGTACTTCTTGCACTTCTAAGCGCCTCTTCATCTTTGGGAAAATGCATATCATACACTTCATGTCTTACGTTATCCCCAAGATATTCGAATGAGTTCTTAACTGTTTTGGTAAGGGAATTATTAGTGATTCCTTTTGTAAGAGCGTAAACGGGATTAATATGACCAAGCAGCTGCTCGTACTGATCTTTTTTGAATATCTGCGGTTGTCTTACATGATAATGATCGCCCTGTGCCTCAAGCTTTCCCCTGAACACATATGTCGAACCGGGCTTTAAGCTTGACGACAAATAGGGCATATTAAACCATGTCGAATTAACAACGACCCCGCCTGCGTTTAACGTAACGCTTGTTATCGAAAGCTTGCGCACACGCCTCATAAGCGGTCTTTTAACGATCACGGCTTCAAACGCCACGATCCTGTCCGGTACGAGTTCTTCAGGCGATGTGATTTTTTCATAGGTGATGTAATCTCTCGGAAAATAAAATACAGCATCCTCTACGGTATTGATACCGAGCTTACCGTAGAGTGCTGCATTTTTATCACCTATGCCTTTTAAAGCAGTAAGATCCGTCATATTATTCGACTGAGACTATGTAATAATATATCGGCTGTCCGCCGGAATGAAGTTCAACAGACAGATCCGGGTACTTCTTCTCAACGTTGGCCGCAAAATCATTGGCTATCTCTTCATCAACCTCATCGCCGAAGTAAATGCTGATTATCTCGGATTCGTCATCAATCATCTTACCGAGCATATCCATAGCGGTATCTTCAACGACTGTTCCGACCGCGAGAATCTCATGGTCGCCGATCCCCATTATATTGCCCTTTTTAATCTCCAAACCGTTGATTGTAGTATCTCTAACCGCATACGTTACCTGACCGGTCTTGACGCGGGATATTGCATCGACCATGGCACTTTCGTTATCCGACGCGGTTGCATCGTTCATATATGTAATAAGCGACGTAATACCCTGTGGTATCGTCTTCGTGGGTATAACGATGATCTCCTTGTCCTCGACAAGATACTGTGCCTGGTTGGCTGCAAGTATAATATTCTTGTTGTTCGGAAGTATGAAAACGGTTCTGGCGTTTACTTTATCAATGGCTGACAACATATCGTCGGTTGACGGATTCATTGTCTGTCCGCCGGTGATAAGATAATCAACACCAAGGCTCTTAAATATCTCATCAAGCCCTTTACCGCAAGATACCGCAACAAAGCCCATATCTTTCTCAGGTTCTTTCTTTACCTTGGGCTCAATCTTCTCTTCTACCTTTACCGGTTCCTTTTCGGCTGCATCAACAGGCTCGGATTGAACTTTAGCCGGTACATCATCCGGAGTATCTTCGATAACAGGCTTAATATCATCCTTATCCCACGGCTTGATCGTAACATCATCGATCGAACCGAAAGAAAGACACTTTGAGATTATTCTTCCGGGCTCCTCCGAAAATACACATAACGTAATTCTGTCGCCAAGATCGTTCATCTTAACGCCGGTACCGTATGCACCGAGGAATTCGTCAAGTGCAGCCGCCGATGATTCATCAAATGCAGCTTTCTTATATAAAGAAAGTGAAGTCTCATATGTGATGACTTTATCTTTAACAACCGGAGATTCATTTGAAGGTGAAAGCTTTTCAAACAGCTCGTCAACATCTTCTCCCGAATATGCGGCATATCCGCCCTTGAATATTTCAAGAAGTCCCTGTCCGCCCGAATCGACAACACCGGCTTCTTTTAATACGGGAAGCATGTCCGGAGTCTTCTTCAGGACCTCTTCGGCATAAAATATGATTTCTTTAAAATATGTATCGAAGTCATCGTACTCATTGTTTGCCGAAAGAGCACGTTCCGCAGCGCCTCTTGCAACTGTAAGGATCGTTCCTTCCTTGGGCTTCATGACTGCCTTGTATGCAGTCTCAACCGCTTTTTGAAGAGCTTGTGTAAATGTTTCCATATCAAGCTCTTCCTTGTCTTTGACAACTTTGGAAAATCCGCGGAACAGCTGTGAAAGTATAACACCCGAGTTACCTCTGGCTCCGCGTAATGAACCGGAAGAAATAGCCTTGGAAAGATTGGCCATGTTCATTTCGGCGATATTTTCAACCTCACCGACAGCCGACATTATTGTCAGCGACATATTTGTACCCGTATCACCATCCGGTACCGGGAATACATTCAACTCATTTATTATCTCTTTTTCAGATTCGAGCCTTCTTGCACCGGCCAAAAACATTTTTGAAAATGTTCCGGCATCGATCTTATTTGACTGCACCTGTCTGTCCTCCTTAACAATATGGATCAATCGATCACTCGAACACCTTCAACAAAAACATTTATCTTGTCGATCTCAAATCCGGTGAACTCTTCAACCTTGTACTTAACGTTATTGACGAGATTCGAAGCAACCGCACGGATGTTGACACCATAACTTACGATTACATGAAAATCAAGAATAAGCTTATTGTTGATCATCTCAACATTAATACCTCTGGCGAGGTTTTCCTTTTTGAGCATCTTCGCAATGCCGTCCGACATGCTGACAGCAGCCATTCCGACAATACCGAAACATTCTATCGCTACACTTCCGGCATACTGGGCAACAACATCAACATCGATGATAAGATTACCTGAACCGGTTGCCAAAGCTTCTTTCATATAGAACCTCCTTATTCTAGCGTACCGTTTATGTTTGATAATATACCACTAATACCCCTGTGTATGCAAGCTGACCCGTAATGAACGAAATGATGAAAATTACACTTGCAAAGCATGAAATCTTTTGATAAAATACCGATGTTGCGTAAAAATAGACATATTTATCATAGATAGTATTTAAGGAGGTTTCGGTATGGCTAAATGTGATATTTGCGGTAAGGGCGTACACTTCGGAAACAATGTGAGCCATTCGCACAGAAGATCAAATCGTATTTTTCACTCTAACGTTAAGAGAGTTAAATGTATGGTAAACGGAACACCGACTACAATGCATGTATGCACCAGATGCCTTAAGTCCGACAAGGTAGAGCGGGCATAAAGATAAGCGGTATTCGTTAAAAAAGAACCTCGACTGAGGTTCTTTTTTATTTATTCCTGTGCGGCGTCTTCGGTCGCCTTTATCACTTCTTCATCCGAAAGCTTGGCTTCTTTCTTGGCCGTAATTTTGTTCATGATCTCAGGCACCATGTCTATTATCTTGGTTACAGTATCCTGATTCTTGATGCTTACAACCCTTGTCGAATTGTTCTGTACTACAAGTACGGCAGTCGGAGTCATCTTACCCGAAAGACCTCCCGCGCCGTTATCCTTCTTCTCTCCGCGAAATGTTCCGGCACCGACACCGAATGAAACATCAACAAACGGAATGAGTATCGTATCTCCAACAACCACGGGTTCGCCGACAACCGTTTTGCTCGACAGAAATCCCTCCATGCCGTTTAACAATGAATTAACTACTGAATTAAAACTGCTCTCTGCCATATTATTCCTCCTAAGTCGACTCCTTAAGATAATTTATCACGTTTTTTGTATATTCGCCACAATCTTCTGCAATCCTTGTTAAATGCAAGCTTTGCAAAGCATATGGCAACGGTAATAAGTGCAATATGTCCTTTGATATCGCATTTTCCGTAAATATCCGTATCATCCCATCCGGGATCTATCCGGAATTTTCTCGGAAGCGACGGATAAATAAGAGCAAGATACATAAGCACTTTACCGGTAGTAGCCGGATCTTCAAATCCGAAATGGATAAACCCGGTGATCTTCTTTGGAGCTATTTTCTTAATCAGATGCAAGCCCTGTTTTAATATCAGATCAAATGCCCTGCGACATCCCGCATCATTCTTAAACTTTTCCAAGTAGCGAATCCTGTCACGGATTTTATTGATCTTTTGCTCCAGATCATTGTATTTGGATATTATCTTATCAAGTATCTTATCAATCTTGTCAGCAAGCGACTCCTCGTTTTCTTCATCGCATGCTTCATTTATTACTTCTTCGCTCGCCTGCTCGCCTGCCTCTTCGATTCCTTCATCGTTTATTTCCCAGTATTCGGAATCATAAACGTCAATTTCAGGTTCCGTATTATCAGACGTTTCGATAACTACCGATTCCGCATCAGAATCATCAGTCCCGGATATTTCTTCAACATGATCTTGAATGTCTTGCGGCTTTTCCTTCTTGGGTCTGATCTTTATTCCGAACAGCCTGACACAGTAGCTGATTTCATTATCATATTCAACCTTGGCCGAAAGAATATGAAGAAGGTATGTTACAAAAGCCGCAGCTCGGATATCATCTCCGGGATCGCTTTTATCGGCTTTAATCCTGTATCTTATCGGAACAAACAGGACAATGGCAAGGATCAGAAGAATAAGTGCCAGGGCGGCAAGAAGTACGATCCCTATGATTTTTAATATTGTAAGGATAATGGCAAGCATCACAGATGATCCTTAACGTATTCTTCGTAATAGCCGCGTATATCCGAAAGATCACCGCGCTTTTGCAGGCACTCGCTCACCATCTTCTCAATCAGTCCGGTGGCGGCTTTATGACTGTCTGCTATACCGAGTATCACCCGATTGCTGCGTCTTAAATGTCTTTGCTTGAATACTGCGGCCGGATATATATCAAACAGATCCTTTTTATTGTCCGAAAGCGTGATGAAATGAACATTTGTCATACCTATCCCGCATATCAGTTTCCATTTGATGGAGGATATCTTCGGTCTGACCGATTCAGATACATACGGCGCATCTACAAATCGAACCACTCAAGTACTCCTTTGCATTCAAAAAACTTAGATGATTATAACAAAAAAAGGAAAAAAAGTTAATCCTAATTATTGACAATAACGAATGTGATTTTTATACTGAATAAAGGAAGAGGGGGATAAATAATGGAACTTAAGGCAGTTATCGGACTGACTCCGGGTGCGGTTACAGCTGAGGATGTAATCGATCACAGAGGCAATGTCATAATCAAGAAGAACACTACTCTGGACAAATTCCTGATCCAGAAGCTTAACATTTCCAAAATAACGTGTATTAACGTTAAAGAGCCCGAAGACGATAAAACAACATACTTTGAGAAGATCAAGGTAAGCAAGACCTTTAAGCAATTCTACGAACTGTATTCCAAGAATTTCTTTGAATTAAAGAATCTTATGGAACAGTTTCTTTCAACCGGCACCCCTATTGATTCGGACAGATTATATGAGATAGTCGATGATATCACTTCTCCTTTCAAGCACAGCAAGATTACGATTCTTGATATGCTTGCCGTATTGGAAACCGCCGAATCCGATTTTCTTTATACGCATTCAATAAATGTTGCACTGATTTGTAACTATACCGCCAAATGGTTCAAGCTTGAAGGCAAGGATCTTCGAGCCCTCGTTTTGTGCGGATTCTACTATGACATCGGTAAATTCAAAATACCTCAGGAAATATTGTTAAAACAGGGTCGGCTTACGGATGAAGAGTTCAACTCAATCAAATCTCATACCGCATTAGGATATGAAATGCTTCAGCCTTTTAACATTGATGAGAGGATCAAGCTTGCCGCAATGATGCATCACGAAAGAATCGACGGAACCGGATATCCTCAGGGACTCAAAGATGAGCAGATTGTTCCGTTTGCCAAGATCATCGCTCTGCTTGACAGTTACGAAGCAATGACAACGTACCGTTCATACAGGGCTCCGCTTTGTCCTTTCACTGTCATAGAAATATTCGAAAAAGACGGCTATGGCAAATATGATACGGGATACTATATGACATTTCTCGAAAGGATGGTTGAAGAATACATCGGCAAAGAGGTTATGCTAAGTGACGGTACGATTTGCAATGTGGTACTGATCAACAAACAGAAATACTCAAGGCCCATGGTCAAATCGACCGACGGCAAATATATAGATCTTGCAACCCAGAAGAACCTGTCAATAAAAGCTTTGGTGTAATCCACCAAAGCTTTTTAATCCCATTTTCCTTCTCTTTTGAGCTTCTTGTATATGTTGTATCCCTGCTCGAGTATTATTCTCTCGTTATCGAACTTGAGAAGATGATATGCTTCATGATATTTGTAATATCCGCTGTCCCTGAAATACTCCTCAAACTGCGGCTTCGATTCATAGCTGTTCGATCTCATAAGATACCAGTGAACTTCTTTGGAAACCGTATCCTCGGGAACAACAAACGAATAAATTGTCTTGTCGATATATTCGACTATTGTTCCGTCAACACCGGACTCCTCTTTGACTTCTCGGAGTGCGGTTCCCTCATGACTCTCACCGGGCTCTACAGTTCCTTTCGGAAGTACCCAGCCCTCATATCTGTTGTTGTAATTCTTGTATAGCAGCAGTATCTTGCCTCTGTGTATCACAAGTCCGCCGCAGCTGACAGCTTCTATCATGCCTAAAGCCTTATCTCCGTCTATCGTTCAGTAATTGTTATATTACATAATAACATCAGTTAAAATACGCGTCAAACACACTTTTCGCTATGGGTGCGGCAACCGCTCCTCCGCTTCCGCCGCCCTCAACGATAACCGTTACGGCTATCTCCGGCATATTATCTTTACCCGCAAATCCGGTAAACCATGCATGCGACAGTGATTTATTCGATGTGTATTCTGCCGATCCGGTCTTGCCGCTGATGTTATATCCTTCAGCACTGCGTACTCTTTGTGCTGTACCGTTTACAACAACTTCGCGCATCATCTTCTGAAGACTCTTGGCATATGTTTCATCGATAAGTCTCCTGTATTCTTTGATACTCGTCTTATCTATGGTACCGCCGTCGGAGTTGCGGATCTCGGATACGATATACGGTTTCATTAGTACTCCGTTATTCGCAATTGCCGACGTTATAAGAAGCATATGCACGGGACTCATAAGCGTCCTGCCCTGTCCTATTCCGGTCTGAAGCAATTCTTCCGTTGATGAATCGCCGTAAAGATCAGACACTGCCACAGAGTGCTTGAACGGCAACGGAAGCTCGTCCTCAAACATGAGTGACTCTATCGTCGAACGAAACTTACTCTTGTCAAGCCCGGCGGATATGTTGGCAAAGCTTGCATTACATGATTTGGCAAAGCTGTCGTCGAAGTTAAGCCAACCGTGAGTCTGTTCGTTATAGCAGCTTATGACCGTACCTTCGTGTTCAAAACTGCCCTTGCATTCAAAACTGTAATCCGAAACGTTACCGTTGTGTTCTTTAAGATACTCAAGCGCGGTAACTATTTTAAATGTCGATCCCGGAGGATACGAGCCGAGGAATGCCCTGTTAAGCAGCGGACTGTTATCCGTATCCGCATTAAGAACATCCCATCTTGCCATAATTTCATTCGGATCAAAATCAGGCTTGGACAAAACGCAGAGCAGTTCGCCGGTTCTTACATTCATTGCAACAACCGCCCCTCTCCTGTCATCCATCGCGTCATATGCCGCTTCCTGCATCTTCGTGTTAAGGGTGGTAAGTATGTTGTCTCCGTGATTTTTTCTACCCTTAAGATCGTTCGATATAAGACTGACTATATTGGAGTCGCACGTAAGAAGCGTGAAATTCTCAAGGCTCTCAATTCCGAGCACACCGTGTGTGGAGTACCCGACTATATGAGCGAAAGTATTCCTGTACGGATAACTTCTGTAATATCCTCCGTCATTGTCGGACTTTGTTGTTGCAAGAACATTACCTTCCCGCGACAGGATGTCACCGCGGATAATTCTTGATTCAAGCAATGCCTGACGCTTGTTATGCGAATTATTGATCACTTCTTTCGAACGCACCTGGGTGAAATAGCCTAGATAAGCAAGCATCACGATAAAAAGCGCAAGAAAAATGTATGTGATCACTCCGATCTCCCTGTTGGAGTCTATGTGATGTCTTCCGGCACGTTTGATATCATTGTTCTTTTGTGTGAAAAAATCTTTGATAAACTTCATGACAATTCTTTGTTAAGGTCAACAATGTTAAGCTTCTCCGTCTTGAAATCGGACGGGGATACATGCTTTGTACAGTTGTCCTTACCTTTACTGATATACAGACCCTGAATAACCGCAAATACACAACAGGTCACCGCAACACTCGTACCACCGTAGCTGACAAAAGGAAGCGTCACTCCGGTAAGCGGTATAAACTTGATCACTCCGCCGATGGTAAGAAATACCTGGAACAGATATGCAACGGAAAGTCCGAGCGCAACAAGCTTGAAAAACGGGTCTTCAAATTTCATGGATATGTTCATAAACATAACAAAACATGATAAACATAGCAGGATAAGGCACATTCCGAATACGACACCGAGCTCTTCACATATAGCCGCAAATATGAAGTCGGCGGCTACTACCGGAATGTTTGAAGGCGCGCCCTGCCCGAGTCCCATGCCAAGCCATCCGCCCGTTCCTATCGCAAACAGACTCTGGGCTATCTGATATCCCGCATCATTGATGTTTCCTATCGGATCAAGAAAACCTTTTACTCTGACGCGCACATGACTAAACAGCTTGTATCCGGCCACAGCTCCCGCAGCGCCCGAAATAAACCCTATCAGATAGTACAGCAGGTTCCTCGTTGCGGCATACAACATCGCAAAATACACTACAAAAAATATGATCGCACTTCCGAGATCCTTGGAGGCAACAAGCAAAAGAACATGCACGACGGCAACCGCGGCACTTAAAAGTATCGCCGGAAGCTTATGATCATAGGCCAGTATTGATGCTATCGCAAAAACGAACACAATCTTAACGTATTCCGATGGCTGGAAAGTATAACTTGCTATGTTGATATTGATCTTCGACCCGTTTATCACCGTAGAGAATACCAAAACGGCCAAAAGCGATGATATACCGATCCCGATATAGATCCATTTGAACTTCTCAAAAACCTTGACACGACTGATCAGATACGGGACAACAAGAGTCACCGCGATGCTTCCCATGGCTATATAGAACTGTCTCATTGCCTTGGCATACGAGATGCGCGTAAGTATCAAAAGACCGATCGTAATAAGCATGCACATATTGTTGACGATAAGCGTGTTGGCTCTCGGATACACGTATCTGTATGTTATAAGTACAGCCAAAATACCGATCTGCTGGATCAGATATGCTCTGAAATATTTAAGATCACCGGTCTGTGCGAACAATGAAAGGAAGCCCATGAAATGCACTACTACCATGAAGAAATTCTGACGCAGATATATCCCCTTACGATCGTACTCGTTCGAGAACCGAAAGACTGCAAAACACTGGATAGTATAAATCGCCATGCAAAAGATCATCAGATATCTTGAAACCTGTATGATTATCTTATCCAAATCTACTCAACACCCCTTTTTATGTGCCCTTTTGTATAATTATCCGAAAATCTTACGGGAGCACTTCCGTTTTCTTTTCTGTTTGATATGTACATATCAAGTATTGAACTTACCGTATCCGCATCCTCATGCGTAAAGCAAAACCTTACCGATGACGGCCTTAGCTTATCAAACAATCCGTCTTCATCGGCTATCGATATCGGAACACTGTTGTATATAACGTTATAACACATACCGCATATACATCTTACAAACAGCTTCATTCCTTTTCTGTCGGTAATGTACATATTATGACCACTTTTGTCATAACGACAGCCGTGTTCGGTATTATGAATACAGTTGGCGCTTATCATCATCGGAAGATGGCCGTACACTATCAGTTCCTCGCCGTATACACCGCGTCTTGCGAGCTCACGCTCATTAAGCTCTATCGGAACCGTCGTATCCGTGATACCGTTGTTACGGTAAAAATCATATGCCGAATTGTTATATGCATACAGATGAATATCTCCGATTATCCGACCTCTGTATGACCTGTCGATAAGTATCTTTGACGATTCAAGATTCGACACGTAGAATCCGTCTATATTACCGCACGACCCATACTTATCGATGAATCCGCAAATGTTTGATACGCTGTTATCCCGCTCTTCATCCCTTACTATATACGGAAGCGCGATACGAATGCATATTCCGGAATCTTCATCCGGTAACCTATCCTTTATCGAATCAAACAGCTCAAAAGGTACGGTTATTATATCGGGGTGGCACATCATGGCCGCTTCAAACTGTTCGATACTGTTAATACCGACATTAAGCTTAGGACAACCTGTATTACCGGTTATATCTTCCTTGCGGTAAGTGTCCGCATTTTGTTTGGCCGGTACATGATCCCTGTAATATGCGGACAGTATTTTGTCCTTATATGCTTCAAGTCCCTGACGACGAATCGCATTGATTGTTCCGTTTGACATGAACAGTCCGTCATCAATATCGACATGCACCGACTGTGCAGAAAAAGGAGTACCTCCCGTTTTCTTAAGCTGTTTGGATACATCCTTGCAAGTAAGCGCCGCATTTCTTGCACTCTCCGGGATATACTCCGTAATGATTTCCGCAGAATTCTTCGGATCGTATACCCTTATAACAGCCTTGGTATCTCTTTTTATACGACATTCGATATTGACGGGTCTTGATGCGTTTGAAGCATCATTAATCTCTTTGCCGTCTGTATCGGATAAGTATGAGGGCGAATCCGGCGTTATCATTTTTGCGCTGTTATGCTCAAAATAATATCCTTTGCAGTTTCCGCTTCTTGTATAATATGAGATCAGTTTGTCCCGGTCATCCTTATTTACCTTGTATGAACCGGTATCCAAATACATATCGATATATTTCCTGTATACCGATGTAACGCCGAATACGTATGAACTGTCCTTCATACGCCCTTCAATCTTAAAAGAAGAAATGCCGGCATCAATAAGATCCGGGATAAAATCTATCGTACACAAGTCTTTGAGACTGAGCGGAAATCTTCCGTCATATGTAAGACGACATGGCTGTGCGCATCTGCCGCGGTTACCGCTCCTGCCTCCAATAAACGAAGACAGAAGACATTTGCCGGAATACGAATAGCAAAGGCTCCCGTGAATAAAACATTCAAGCTCCAGTCCGGTATCATCCTTCATCTTCCGAATCTCTTCAAGAGACAATTCTCTTGCCGGTACTATTCTTGTAACACCGAGCTTTTTGAGATAATCGGCTCCGCATCCGGCGGTAACAGCCGCCTGAGTACTCACATGGATGGGAAGATTGGGAAATAAGCGCGAAATTGCGGCCATCACACCGACATCCTGTACAATCACGCCATCAAGTCCGTAGGTATACGGCTTATCAAGAAGATAATAAAGGTCTTCTGTCTCTTGATCCTTAAACAGGGTATTGACCGTAAGATAAATCTTCCTTCCGAGTATATGTGCCAGGTCAAGAGCTTCCTTAAGCTGTTCATAAGTAAAATTACGTGCCCCGGCTCTTGCCGAATAACGTTCAAGACCGAGGTAAACGGCATCAGCGCCGGCGTTCATGGCCGCATTAAAGCACTCCATATCACCGGCCGGAGCCAGTAATTCCACACGATCACGATCCACTTCAGACATATTCTCCCATCGTCACATCATCTATTACGGTTCTGATCTTGCAAAAAAAAAGGGATGTCCGATGACATCCCGCTGATCACTTACCATGAAAACTCTTAATCTGCTTCTCGCGGCTCTCAAGCTTAATCTGAGAGGCGATAAGTTCATGCTTAAGATCATACAGTTCACGATCCTTGGCATCAAGCTCATCCTGCAAAGAATCCATCTGTTTCTTGATCTTGAAATAATCATCGGCAATGTTCAAAAGAAGCAGAACATTTTGCATATCCGCCGGCTGTCTCTTAAATGAACTGACATTATTATATTCGGCGATCTTGTTGTTGATATATGAAGCTACCTTCTGTATGTATTCTTCACTCTCACTTCCGCTGAGTGTGATGACTTTGCCGCCGATAACGACTTCGATATCATTGTTTCCGACCATTTTAACCTCCGGATACTCCCGTGCCCCTAATTGTGTATTATACCAAAAGGACAGAATAAAACAACCTATTATTATTTGGTATGATCCGAGGTCATATCCTCAAGGCCGAAATGTCTGTAACATATATCGGTAATAACCCTGCCCTGGGGAGTACGGTTAATAAATCCGTTCTGAATCAGGTACGGTTCAATAACATCCGATATTGTACCGGCATCCTCACCGATAGCCGCCGCAATCGTATCTAGTCCGACCGGACCTCCCGAAAACTTGTGTATCATTGTAAGAAGCATATTCCTGTCAGAAGGATCAAGTCCCATCGGATCGACACCCATAAGGTCAAGAGCCTCGACCGCCACAGCTTCTGTTATGACTCCGTCATGTCTTACCTGCGCAAAATCCCTCACACGCTTCAACAGACGATTGGCAAGTCTCGGTGTACCGCGGCTCCTCCTTGCAAGTTCATATGCTCCTTTATCCTCAATCGAAACATTAAGAACATCGGCGGAATGCCTGATTATTGTCGCAAGCTCTTTTGTATTATAAAATTCAAGACGGTTAAGTACCCCGAATCTGTCTCGTAACGGTGCCGTAAGAAGTCCCGCCCTTGTTGTGGCTCCGACAAGCGTAAAACGCGGAAGATCAAGCCTGATCGAACGGGCAGTCGGTCCCTTTCCGACCATAATATCTATCGCGAAGTCTTCCATGGCAGGATACAGCACTTCTTCAACCTGTCTGTTAAGTCTGTGTATCTCGTCAATAAACAGGACGTCTCCTTCGGATAATCCGTTAAGTATAGCCGCCATCTCACCGGGCTTCTCAATTGCGGGGCCGCTTGTTGTCTTGATGTGTACCCCCATTTCATTGGCAATGATACATGCAAGTGTAGTCTTGCCAAGACCCGGAGGACCGTAAAAAAGCACATGGTCAAGCGAGTCTCCTCGCTTTTTGGCCGCCTCAATATATATTCTGAGATTCTCCTTGGCCTTCTCCTGCCCAATATAATCGGACAGCTTCTGTGGCCGCAGCGAGCCTTCGATTTTGATATCCTCTTCCGTAAGATTGGTTTCTATCGTTCTGTTCATATGTATACCTATAACTTGGCCATTATCGAAAGAGCCTGCTTGAGAACACTCTCGACATCATCATTATCTGCACTTATGCTTCTTACAGCCTTATATGCTTCGGTCTGCGAATAACCGAGTGCAACAAGAGCTTCCGCCGCCTCCTCGCGAACACTTCCGAGCGTAGCTTTGTCACTGCCTTTTGATGCACCGGTAAACGTATCATCAATTGCATCCTGAAGATCTATCTTATCCTTAAGATCAATGATAACTCTTTGTGCGGTCTTGGGACCGATACCGGGCGCTTTGCCGATTGCCTTGGCATCTCCGGCCAAAATCGCGAAGCGAATCTCATCGGCATTAAGTACGGACATAAGCGCTAATGCCCCTTTGGGCCCGACTCCGTTAACCGAAATTAAAAGCTTGTAAAGCTCCAGATCATCTTTGGTCAGGAATCCGTACAATGCCAGAGTATCCTCACGAACAAGAAGATACGTATATATCTTGATAGTAATGCCGGACGATTCGATAAGATCAAGGCTGCTGGCAGGCATGAAAATATTATAACCAATTCCGCCAACCTCCAGTATAATCCTGTCTTCGTATATCCCGGCGACCTCCCCCTTAAGATATCCGATCATATTGTCCCCTCACTTTCATAACGATTGATTATCTTATTAATTCTATCCATTATTATTCGTGCAACGGATCCTGTTATGATTCCCGCAACAACCCCTGCGATAACAAGTGCCGGAATATAATACAAAACATATCTGCTTCCGACCAGAAATGAAGCAATGCATATCTGCGCTGTATTATGCAGCACCGCACCCGATACACTTACACCGTATACAGAAAAACCAAGCCTCTTTGTCAAAATCATACCGCCAAGTGCTACGGCCGCACCCGACAGGCTGTATAGCAAGCTTACGGGGCTTCCGAATAAAAGTGCCGACAAAAGCACACGAAGTATCATAACCGTAGCTGCAAAAGGTGCTCCGAAACAAAAAAGCGAAATGACACTTACTATATTGGCAAGTCCTATACGTATCCCCGGAACATGGACCGGAAGCACAAAAAACGATTCAATATAACCGAGCAGCAACCCGACAGCCGTAAATGCCGCACCGACCGCAATGCGTTTACTTAGTGACCGCATCATACTCCGACTCATCCTCCGATAATACTACAATAAGAAGACCTGCCGGTGCGCAGCAGATACTCTCATTATTACGACTGATATGCCCGCAGGCAACACATTGTCTGCCGGGGCATGTCGCATTTTTCATGTATATACTGTTATCCGATATGGCAATGTCATTTATGATCCCGTTTTCACCGGCTATATGTATCTCATTATCAACTGACAGATCATATTTGCCGTAAAGCTGTCCGCCAACATATATGTATGCATCGGCGCCCTTTGCGGTTCGACCCGAAAAAGCAACCATCCCTGCGGCGGAAAATACAAGCAGTAAAATGATCAATACCATATCCCTTTTTTTCATAGTACAATGATACTACGCGAACATATGTTTGTAAACATGTTTTTTGCTCCAAACCACAATAATTTGTGTAAAAGGTCTGATAATTTACCTGAAAAACACAAATATATGGATACATAATACCTAATATGTGATATAATGTTGTAAGTTGAGGAGGTCTGAAGATGCTTCAGAAAATGATATACGGTCATCAGGGGGATTCCCAGACAAATTATGATGCCATAAGGTATTCTGCTCTGCTTTCCGGTGTTGCCGTAATTCATTTGATATTCATGATAGTATTCTACATAATGGGGGTTACGTTTATGGGAATATACAACACCGCTGTTGTTGTATTGTATTTCTATACATCCCGGATGACCTCTAATATCAAGAAGCTCGGAACACTTTATTGGGTCGTTCTCGGTGAGGTCGTTCTCCACTCATGTCTGGCGACTGTATTTGTAGGATGGAACTTCGGATTTATGTACTATCTTGCAAGCCTTATCCCGGCTTCATTCTATCTTGCTTTTTCAATCTCAACGTTCAAGAGAAAGCTTATATATCCCTTTGTAACTGCAGGCGTTATATTCGTATCATATATGACGATACTTACAACTGCTCATTTTATAAGCCCTATTTATCCGAACACTGCAGCACCTTTTCGTTTTTTCCTCACATACATGAACATCATAATAGGATTGGTTATGACCTTCCTGTTTTCCGCTCTGTTTGCGGTCGAGGTCAATTCGATGCAGCTTAGAATGGAAAGCGAGCATGAACGGCTTGAAGACGAAGCAAGTTACGATCCTCTTACTCATTTCCTCAACAGAAGAAGTATGGATGAGAGGCTCAATCACACACACAGAAACGCAATCATCAACGATGTACCTTACAGTCTTATCATGGCTGATATCGATCATTTCAAACAGTTCAACGATTCATACGGTCATGACTGCGGTGATTTTGTGCTGCAAAGCATTGCCAAAATTATTACCGCCCAGATAAGAGCCAAGGACAGCGCATGCAGATGGGGTGGCGAAGAGTTCCTAATACTTGTTAATGATGCTTCGGATACTGCGGTTGAGGTTGCAAACCGTATACGTTCTTCGATTGAAGCATACGAATTCAACTATGAAGGTAAGACTCTTCACGTTACAATAACGCTCGGTGTATCGGGATATTATTCATCAGCCAAAGTCAAAACACTTATTGAGATCGCTGACAAGCGTTTGTACAAAGGCAAAGAGAACGGCCGTAATCAGGTTGTCAGCTCATAAATTTCCTGACTGTAATAAGACACAGCCAATAACAAATCCCGCCTCATACGAGGCGGGATTGTTGTTATTTTGTTTATGAATAATATTATTCTGCTGTCTCGTCGGTAAGCTTGCTTGCTCTTGCCGCAACTTCCTTCTCCTGTACGTCCGAAGGGCACTGCTCGTAACGAACAAATTCATATTCGTATACGCCGCGTCCACCTGTCATGGAACGAAGAACCGTACAGTAACCGTATAAACCTGTCATAGGAATTTCAGCTTCTACAACCTGCTTGCCACCGCCTACGGGATTCATTCCGAGTACTCTTCCGCGTCTCTTGTTAAGATCACCCATAACATCACCCGTGTACTGATCGGGAACCGTAACCTTAAGAGAAGCGATGGGCTCAAGAAGTACGGGGCCTGCATCCATGAAGCCCTTCTTGAATGCCATAATCGTTGCCATCTTGAACGCCTGCTCGGATGAATCTACGGGATGGTATGATCCATCATAAAGCACTGCTTTTACTCCGACAACCGGATACGCAGCCATGGGTCCCTTCTGAACCGATTCGGCAAGTCCTTTTTCAACTGCAGGGAAGTAGTTCTTCGGAACAGCACCTCCTACAACTATCTGCTCGAATTCGAAAGGCTTCTCCATATCACCGAGAGGCTCGAATTTCATCTTGACGTGACCGTACTGTCCGTGACCGCCCGACTGCTTCTTGTATTTACCTTCGACATCGGAAGTCTTCCTGATAGTCTCTCTGTATGCAACCTTAGGTTCTTCAAGCTCGATCTCAACCTTGTAAACGTTTGCAAGACGGCTTGCCACTATCTCGATAGCCTGATCACCGAGTGCGTAAATAAGACTCTGTCTGTTCTCGGCATCGTTAACGTTCTTGACCGTCTGATCCTCTTCCATGATCTTTGCAAGAGCGGATGATATCTTATCAATATCACCTTTGTTCTTAGCTTTGTATCTCATGTATGTGTAAGGCTTACTTATCTCAGTCTTCGGATACTGAACGGGATTAGCCTTTGTTGAGAGCGTATCACCCGTCTTAACACTTGTAAGCTTTGCAAGTGCTCCGATATCGCCGGCCTGAAGCTCGGGAACTTCGATAGGCTTATTGCCTCTAAGAACGTAGAGCTTACCTATTCTCTCTTCGGTATCCTTTTCCGAGTTAAACAGTGTATCGTCAGACTTGAGAACACCCGAGCATACTTTGATAAGTGAATACTTACCGATAAACGGATCGACGATCGTCTTCCATACGTATGCTGACTTAGGCTTGGAGAAATCATAGTTGGCTTCGAATATCTCACCTGTCTTCTGGTTGATACCGTTAAGAGCTCTCTGATCGGGGCTCTTAAAGTACTTGATTATATCATCCATAAGCGTATAGACACCGCGGCACATTATGCCCGAACCCATCGTAACGGGAACTATTGTTCCGTCGTTGATGTTGGCGTAAAGAGCCGAACGGATCTCTGCATCAGAGAATGTCTCTCCGGCAAAATATCTCTCCATGAAATCTTCACTCGTCTCGGCAACGGCTTCCATGAGTGACTCTTTGTACTTTTCTAGATATTCCTTGCTGTAATCGGGAACTTCGCACTCATCGGCCTTGCCTGCTTCGGTCCATCTGAATCCCTTTTCGCTTACGACGTTAACATAGCCGACAAGCTTCTCATCTTCACGGATCGGGAGATGGAAAGGTGCGATTTTCTTGCCGTACATATTTTCAAGATCCTCAACGATCTTCCTGTAGCTGGCATTATCAACATCCATATCGGTAACGAAGAATATTCTGGGAAGCTTGTATTTTTCACATATCTCCCATGCCTTCTCGGTTCCGACTTCGACGCCGGCCTTGCCGGATACTACGATAATCGCGCCGGCAGCTGCTCCGACAGCCTCTTCAACTTCACCGACAAAATCAAAATATCCGGGAGTATCTAAAATATTGATTTTGCAATCATCCCACTCTATCGGGACTACGCTTGTTCCTATTGAAAAATGACGTTTCTGTTCTTCTTTGTCATAATCGCTTATCGTATTACCGTCATCGGTCTTGCCCATTCTGGTTGTGATCCCGGCCAAATAAGCCATTGCCTCTGTCAAAGTTGTCTTGCCGCATCCGCCATGTCCTAAAATCACGACATTTCGGATCTTATTACTGGGATAAACCTTCATAATTGTAACTTCCTCCAATTTAGTGTATTAGATGCATACGCACCTTGTTAACATTATAAAAAAATACGGATTTGTTTGCAAGCAGATTATGCATAATATACAAACAAATCCGTATCTTAAATATGGTTAATTATAAATATTGTCTATTTCCTGACAAGAAGTGATTTTCCGGTCATCTCCTTGGGCTGTTCAAGACCCATGCACTCAAGCAGAGTAGGAACGATATCAGCAAGGCATCCGCCCTCACGAAGCGTATAAGCACTGTCGTAATTAACAAGGATGAACGGAACAGGATTGGTGGTATGAGCCGTATAAGGTTCACCGTTATCGGGATCTATCATCATTTCGGCATTACCGTGATCGGCACATACAAACATTGTACCGTCAACTTCCTTGATTGCCTCGTAAGCTTTACCTACACATTCATCAACTGCTTCAATTGCCTTGACTGCAGCCGGAAGCACTCCTGTGTGTCCGACCATATCGGGGTTCGCGAAGTTGATGATAATAACATCGTACTTGTCGGATTTGATCGCCTTTACGAGATTGTCGCATACTTCATATGCACTCATTTCGGGCTTAAGGTCGTATGTCGCAACCTTCGGTGACTTAACAAGTATTCTTGTCTCACCGGGATTGGGCTCTTCCACACCGCCGTTAAAGAAGAATGTAACGTGCGCATACTTCTCTGTCTCGGCGATTCTTGCCTGTGTCATGTTAAGTGAAGCAAGATACTCTCCGAATGTATTGTTTACAGCTACTTTTTCAAAAGCAACAAGCTTGTTCTCGATAAGAGGATCGTAATCCGTAAAGCATACGTATACGACATCAAGCTTCTTCTCACGCTTGAACGAACGGAATTCGTCATCGCAGAAAGCATGTGTAATCTCTCTTGCACGGTCAGGTCTGAAATTGAAGAAAATGATCGAATCATCGTCGTTGATCGTTCCTACGGGAACACCGCCGTTAACGATAACGGTAGGCTTAACGAACTCATCGGTCTCGTCTCTGTCATATGATGCCGAAACAGCCTCTTCCGCATTTGCGGCTTTGAGTCCCTCACCTTTTGTAAGAGCCAGATATGCCTGCTTAACACGGTCGTAGTTGTTATCTCTGTCCATTGCATAATAACGACCTGTTACGGAAGCTATCTCACCAATGCCGATCTGTCTCATTTTGCTCTGAAGCTGTCTGATATATTCAATACCCGATGTCGGAGGAGTATCTCTTCCGTCAAGGAAGCAGTGAATATATACTTTGCGAAGATTGTTGCGCTTTGCAAGCTCAAGCAGTCCATAAAGGTGTGTGATATGACTGTGCACACCGCCGTCAGACAAAAGACCATAGAGATGAAGCGCGGAATCCTTTTCCTTACAGTTGTTGATCGCACGCAGCAGATTCTTGTTCTCGAAGAAATCTCCGTCCTCGATCTCCTTGGTTATTCTCGTAAGCTCCTGATATACAATTCTTCCGGCACCCATGTTAAGGTGTCCGACCTCGGAATTACCCATCTGCCCGTCGGGAAGACCTACAGCCATTCCGCTCGCAAGTCCTTTAACACAAGGATATTCCTTCATAAGCCTGTCAATAACGGGCTTCTTGGCAAGCGCAACAGCGTTGCCTTCCTTGTCGGAATTGATACCGAATCCGTCAAGTATCATTAGTACTGTTGGTTTTTTACTCATCATTTTCTCCTCTGTATAAACAACTGTTAATTATTTGCTGCATCAAACAGCTCGTGTATATTGAATTTGGATGTATCGTTACCGGGCATACCGACAAAGTTTGCTCCGTAAATATATATATCATCCTTACTGTTATCAAAACGAACGATATTGACAAGCGCGTCAACAACATCTCCCGTCCATATTTTGAGAGTAATCTTGTATACCGAACTCATCTCGAGAATCTCTTTGCATGAGAAACCGATACCCGAACCGGATACGTCAATAACATTTATCGGTACAAGGCGGTTCTTTGATCCGTCGATCCTCTCCATCGCGATATTGGCCTCAAGTACGAATCTTTTGCTTTTTCTTTTTTCCTGCATATTTTTTACCTCTCCGTATACCTTAAATACCGCAAACGGATTATCCGTTCACTTAACCCGCACATATGATAATACAAATGACGTTTCAAAACAAGTTACACTTTACGGGAGAATAAACATCGCATCCCCGAACGAGAAGAACCTGTAGCGCTCTTTTATGGCTTCCGCGTAAGCATTTAATATATTATCCTTGCCGGCAAGTGCCGAGACAAGCATAAGCAGCGTGCTCTCGGGAAGATGAAAATTGGTAATGAGTCCGTCAAGCACTTTGAATCTGTAACCCGGATAAATAAAAATATCCGTATCACCGCATTTTGCGCTGACATGACCGTTCTCGTTGCTTGCACTCTCGATGGTTCTGCAGCTTGTTGTGCCGACACATATTACCCGTCCGCCGGATGACTTTGTATCGTTAATTAGTTTTGCGGCTTCGTCGCTTATCGAATACCACTCGCTGTGCATCTTATGCTCGGTAACATCATCAACTTTTACCGGTCGGAACGTTCCGAGTCCGACATGAAGTGTAACGAAGCATATTTTTACACCCATCGCAGCGATTTTATCAAGAAGATCACGCGTGAAGTGAAGGCCCGCAGTCGGTGCGGCCGCGCTTCCCTCGCACTTTGCATATACAGTCTGATATCTTGTCTTATCGGCAAGCTTATGCGTGATATATGGTGGAAGCGGCATCTGTCCGAGTCTGTCAAGTATCTCTTCAAAGATGCCTTCATAGAAAAACTTTACAAGTCTGTTGCCGTCCGGGAGGCATTCGGTTATTTCACATTTTAAGCTTCCGTCACCGAAAGTCACTCTTGCGCCCGCACGAAGCTTTTTCCCGGGTCGCACAAGTGTCTCCCACACGTTATCCGTTTTCCTTTTCAGAAGAAAAACTTCAACATTTGCTCCGGTATCTTCCTTTGTTCCGATCAGTCTTGCCGGAATGACTTTGGTATCGTTAAGTACAAGGCAGTCACCGTTCTTTAAGTATTCGGTAACATCGGTAAAATGCCTGTGATCGATACCGCCGTTTTTATCAAGAACGAGGAGCCTCGATGAAGACCTGTCTGCAAGCGGATCCTGCGCGATCAGTTCCTTCGGAAGATCATAGTAAAAATCAGACGTTTTCATTTTATACCCTTAATGAAACATTCTTCTTCGAAAGCTTTTCGATTATACCGTCTATCCTCTTCTGGACTTCTTCACCTGTAAGCGTCCTGTCATCAAGAACAAATGAAAATCTTATTGTTATACTCTTTGTATCCGCAGCATCATAAATATCAATAACGCTGACCTTACTAAGCTCCGGATTGTCCTTTTTATCCCAGCAAAGAGCCATATCCTCAAATCTGACACCATCGGGAACCACAAGCGACAGATCATAGTCAACCGCAGGGAATCTTGAAGGCTCGTCAAATTCAAGATCAGAAGATTCTATTTCATCGAAGGTGTCCATATCTATCTCGACACATACAACAAAACAGTTCTTGGCAATCTTCTTAAGTGTTGAAGGATGGATTGTATTTATTACACCAAGTTCCGTACCGTCTACGATTATTCTTGTGGTGTTCTTCGGATGCTGCCAAGCGTGTTCGGGCTCGATCTTCTTATACTGGACGGTCTTGTGCTTTGTTTCGGATACTATCGTGTTGATTATATCCACACCGCGCATGTACAAGGTTTTCTCCGACTCCTCCTTACTGTAAAGTACAACAGCAAGAGTCCTTCTCTCGTTGGCTGTTCCGTCTTCTTTCGTTCCGTGAACACATCGTCCTATCTCAAACATTCCGAACGAGTCCGAAAAGCTCCTGTTCTTATATACGAACGGAAGGAAGCTCTGCATAAGCGTAGTTCTGAGTATTCCGGTTTCCTTTTCCTCTGATGCGCCGAGAAGTCTTACATTATCTTCGGGAGACAGTCCGAGATTTCTCAAATCATCAGGATCGCACCATATTCTTGTATGAACCTCATGCAGGCAATATCTCTTTACAAGCGTATCCTTTATATTGTTCTCATTGATCTTGCGGCTCGTGGGTCTTGCCGGAAGAAGCGGCTCGAATGTCGTCTTGATATCGAAATTGTCATAGCCGTATATACGAGTGATCTCTTCAACTATGTCGGCCTGCATGCTGACATCCTTGGTCGCACGATAAGAAGGCACCGTAACGGTAAAATCATCCCCGTTACGTTTAACAATAAAACCAAGGCTGTTAAGAGTGTTTTCGATCCTGTCTGATGAGATGTCTATACCCGTATATCTGTCAATGAACGATTTATTAAATGGAATGTTTATCTCGGGATATTTCTTAACATACACATCGGTTATCTTTGATACGCATCTGCATCCGTTATCTGCTTCAAACAAGAGCTTTAAGAATCTCTTAACAGCTGTCATGGTCATCTCGGGATCAAGAGTCTTTTCGTATCTTGCGGAAGCATCCGTACGAAGTGCCATACGGCTTGCGCTCTTTCTTACGCATACGCCGTCAAAGTTAGCCGATTCAAGTACAAGTGTCTCTGTGTCATCAACTATCTCACTGTCAAGTCCGCCCATAATACCTGCAATTGCAACAGGTGTTGTATTGTTGTAAATCATGAGCGTATCCGTCGTAATATCATGTTCGTTACCGTCAAGAGTCGTAAACTTAATCGGCTCCTTAGGTGTATCTATAACGATTTTATCTATGAGCTTTCCGTTAAATGCATGCATCGGCTGTCCGAGCTCAAGCATTATGTAGTTCGTGATATCGGCAAGCAGATTGATGGCACGCGATCCGCAGTAGTACAGTCTTACCTGCATCTTGGCAGGGCTGACATGCTCTGTGATATTTTCAACTCTTACCGAAGAGTATCTGAAGCAAAGATCTGATCTTTCAATCGATACATCTACGGTTGCATCCCCGGTGTAGGGATTTTCCATGACAGGAAGCTCCTTAAGCGGCTTCCCCGTAAGCGCAGCGAACTCTCTTGCAATACCGTAATGTCCCCACAGATCCGGTCTGTTCGTAAGCGATTTGTTATCAACCTCAAATATAACGTCATCTATAGGATAAATATCCTTAAGATCGGTTCCGTTCTTAAATGAAGCATCGAATTCCATGATGCCTTCATGATCATCACTTATTCCGATCTCTTTGGCACTGCAGCACATACCGTTTGATGTTACGCCGCGAAGCTTGGCAGGCTTGATTTTCATGCCGCACACACTTCCGCCCACTTTGGCAAATGCGGTTTTAAGACCCGCCCTTGCGTTCGGAGCACCGCACACCACATCAAATACTTCATCACCTGCATCGACTTTTAAAACATGAAGATGATCCGAATCGGGATGATCCTCACATGATATGATCTCACCGATCACGACATCTTTAACGTCACGGCCTTTATATTCGATACCCTCAACCTCTGCGGTCGAAAGCGTAAATCTGTGGATAAGCTGTTCGAGGTCTTCACCTTCGAGATCAACAAAATCCTTTATCCAATTCATTGAAACAAACATCAGAATTTCCTCCTAAATACCGATACTCGGGATCATTTCGATACGAACTGTGACAAGGCGTTAAGATCGCCTTCGTTAAATGTACGTATATCCTTTACTCCGTACTTCATCATCGCAAGTCTCGTAAGTCCGAGTCCGAACGCGAATCCCGTATATTCGTACGGATCTTCTTCACTGTTGATCCCGCCGTATTTCAATACATTAGGATGTATCATGCCGCACGGACACAATTCGAGCCATCCCGAATTCTTACATGAAGGACAGCCGTCACCGCCGCATATTAAGCACTGAATATCAAGCTCGAAGCCGGGTTCGACAAAAGGGAAGAATCCGGGTCTGAGCCTTACGGTTACGTCCCTTTCAAACACTTCCGAAAGCATCGTCTTCATGAAGTAGATAAGATTGGATATGGAGATGTTCTTATCTATCATGATGCCTTCCATCTGGAAGAATGTATTCTCGTGGCACGCATCAATAGCCTCATTTCTAAAGCACCTTCCCGGGAAAACGGCTCTGATGGGACGGTTGTTCTCTTTAAGAAGCTTTCCGTATTTGTGCATTATAGAATTCTGTGCTGCGGAAGTATGGCTTTTAAGCAGCTGGTTGGGAGTGCTTAAGTAATACGTATCCTGCATATCTCTTGCAGGATGGAACTTCGGTATGTTAAGCGCTTCAAAGCAGTGATAATCGTCAACGATCTCACTGTAGTCTTCCACATCAAATCCCATTGATTCGAATATGCTCTCAAGCTCTCTTTGAACGAGTGTTATCGGATGATAAGAGCCTCTCTTTATCTCTTCGGGAAGAGATTCGTCATAGCTTTCCGTAGAATTGATCAGGCGTTCCTCTTCCATTCTCCGGATCTCTTTTGTCTTCTCATCAAAATATGCCGAAACTTCCTGCTTGAACGAATTGATAAGCGCGCCGGCTTCTTTCTTCTGCTCGTTCGGGATCTTGGCAAGCTCGGACATAAGCTGTGATATCTGACCTTTTTTACTTAAGAAGGACAGACGCAGCTCTTCGAGTGTTTTTTGATCGGATACCGCGGAAAGCTCTTTTGTAAATCTTTCCTTCAGCTCATTGATACGATCTTTCATTTTTTGACCTTTCCTGGAAGAGACGGATCATTCCGTCAAAGCTCCCATACACATAAATAAACATTCTAAAGAATAATAGCATAAATACTGTAAAAATCAAATAAAAAAAGATTCTATAGAAACTATAGAATCCATATCCCCGAAATGCCGATTCTTGTATTTTGACTCCTAGCGTATGTGCCAGGTGGGTAACCGCAACCGAATCTTCTGCCTTCCACCGAAATGTTGAGGCCTGACATCCGACCGGCAATGTAGGAATCCCGTTTAAAGTGATGTAGGTTCAAAATTACAAGAACTTATCCGTACATTTCAGGTTAATTAAATTATAAAAGATAATGCCGAATTATACAAGCCAAAAATGGTCAGTATATTATGTCAACCTCTTTTCCTTCCCATGTAAAGAGCTTTACATGCTCGTCATCACTTTCCTCGATATATTTCGGAAGAAGCGGTATCTTTCCGAGCCCTCCCGGAGCATTAAGAATGTACTGCGGTATGGCAAGACCCGATGTATGACCGCGCAGGTATTTCATTATCTTAAGACCCTCTTCAACCGTGATCTCAAAATGCTTGGTTCCGAGCACCTGCTTGGGATGAAAAATATAATAAGGCCTAACTCTAGCCTTAAGAAGCCCTTCGTTAAGAAGCTGAACTATATACTTGTCATTATTGATGCCTTTTAGGAATACCATCTGATTGCCCATCGGTATACCGGCATTAACAATTCTTTCGCACGCCTTAACCGCATCCTCTGTAAGTTCACCCGGATGGTTAAACTGCACATTAATGAATAACGGATGGTATTTTTTGAGCATATCGCACAGTTCCTGTGTGATTCTCTGAGGCATCGTGACCGGAAGTCTTGTTCCGATCCTAATTATCTCGACATGATCTATCGCCCTTACCTTGCTGATTATACCCTCAAGCATCTCATCGGGAAGCATGAGCGGATCGCCGCCCGTGATAAGGACGTCTCTTATCTCACGCGTGTTCCTGATGTATTCGATAGCTGCATTAATGTTTTCTTCGGACTCGATCCTGTCAGACTCGCCTATTCTGCGTCTGCGCTGGCAATGCCTGCAAAACATTGCGCACGAACTCGTTACGTTTATGATGAGACGGTTCGGATATCTTCTCGTAATACACGGTGCGGGATTGGTACACTCCTCGTTCATCGGATCAAGCTGCCCGCTTACATCATTTTCGGCAGCACTCGGCAATGCCATGAGATTAATCGGATAGTTCATATCCTCATAATCCATCAAGGACAAATAATATGGTGTTGTAGCCCATCTGAACTTCTTGGAGATTTCCTCGAACATTGAATACTGTTCTTCCGAAAGCTTAATGAATTTGGACAAAAGCGATACAGAACTTATCCTGTGTCTTAGCTGCCAATGCCAGTCATTCCATTCATCTTCACCGGCATCAAAATAGTTCATAAGCTCTTCTTTATGCTTCTTTGATAAAACATCCCTTATCTCTGCGGTCTGACGCAGAAATTCGTCCTTGAACGCAAGATAATCTTCTATTTCTTCATACAGTTCGGATGCTCTTTCAAGCGATATCTTTCTCTTCTCGTCCATTACAGATCCTCAAATATCCGAAGAACGGTTTATTACACCGTTCCAATATGCTTTGTATGCCTCATCGTCGCTTCTGTCGCTCACATCGTATTCACTTCGTATAAGCCCGGCGAAATATTCTGAGAACTTTGCTGCACCGTCTAAGTTAAGATGTGCACCCTTGTCCGAAGTGTCCGTCAACGGATCAAGTCCGATATCTTCATAATAACGGTCAAAGTTGAAATATGATATACCGTGATTTTGCGCAACTTCGGTTATCTTTTCATCAAGACTGTCGCTCCAGTTTGAAGAAAATGCCGGCGTCTTAAACAGTAACAGATTCACGCCGTTATCCCGGCACAGATTAATCGTTCTTTCAAGATAGTCCATGTTTTTGGGACTGATATTCTCAAAATCACCGGAATATTCCATGGCCGACGGATCAGCAGCATCAACCTTTGTCTCACCAATATATCCGTTTAACGTTACCGGCTTATTATACCACGCATACGCAACGTCGTCCCAGCTAAGTTCTTTCCACCTTGAGTGGAATCTGAAAAACGGTATCACGTAATCAAGCATTTTCTCATCTTCGCCCATTGATGCTCTAATACAATCAATCTTTGACGAAGACCATTTCATGCCGTCAAGTGATTTTCTCGTACTCGGTTCTTCGACAAAATCATCCGCATGCTTTATGAACGTCATATCAAGGCAGACAAGTTCGGGCTTATGCAGCTTGATGGCTTCTTCTATCATATAATAAGAAATCCACATAGCCTGAGACGCATTTGCGCGGTTAAACGACGATATTCCCTCTTCTTCCCATATAACCTTTGGTGATACGCCGGAAAATACCGTGGATGAGCCGACAAATATAACGTCAGAGTACTTTGCCGCATCATAATACTCTTGCGTTATACGCCCGTCCTTGTTTTCCTTCACGTATTTGGGCATCATTACCCTGTTAAGCTCCAAACAAAACAGTATTGCCGCCAATATTTCAATTGTGATGATTATCGCTTTTTTCATGATTTATACTTGTACGGTAAGCTATCAGAACGCCCCGTAAATAAACGATGAAGCATTATAGCCGAGCCCGTAATTACCGAATATTGCAACAACAAGAATAAGAAGTATTATGATTGCTCTTCTTGGTACAACCGGAAGGGCGAAAAGTCGCTCCCTCACGCTTCCTTTTCTCTGGATAAGCTCAAATACAAACAGTACGACTATCGCAATAAGAGCTGCGATAAAGTCTTCTTTCGGAAGGAACAGATCATTAAATACGCTGTTTATATCAAATGATCCCCATCCCGTAAACAATAACCTGAAAGCTTTAAATGCCTCTTTTGCATTCTCGTTAATGTCGAAAAGACGCAAAAACGACATGAGCCAAAATGTCTTGGTGACGCGGTATGCCCTCATAAGGAAACTTCTCTCATCAAGGTTCAAAGCTTGCGTTATCTTTTTTGAGAGCACCTCTGTCTCGGTTCCGAGAACGATAAATACAAAGTTCATAAGTCCCCATACAACGTATCTGTTCTCCGAGCCGTGCCACATACCGGTGAGTGTCCATACGAACAGCATCGGTATATAGATGGGGATTCTTTTTCCGAGCATCTGTAGGTTATGTTCTCTGGCCTTCTTTCCGAGCTTTATGATGCTCTTGTTAAGAGAAAGCGGGTAGAAAATATAATCCTTGAACCATGTTCCGAGTGTAATGTGCCATCTCTGCCAGTATTCCGATATCGATTTGGAGAAGAACGGACGCTCGAAATTCTCGGTAAGACTTATACCGAACATTTCAGCCACGCCGAGCGCCACATCAATTCCTCCGGAAAAATCACCGTATATCTGCATCGAATAAAAGAAAACCGCTAGCAGTATGTAAGCACCGGTGTAGCCTGTCTTCTGTATCATAACCGCAGACACAAATGCTCCGAGTCTGTCTGCAATGATAAGCTTTTTGAACAAGCCCCACATTACCCTTACAAAACCCGAGCGAATTCGCAGTATATCAAACTTCTTTTCCGAAAACAGCTGCGGGGCAAGTTGTCCGAACCTGCTTATGGGACCTTGCACGATCTGCGGAAAGAACGAAACATAGAGAGCAAATCTGAACGGATTGTGCTCTCTTTCATATCTTCCGAAATAGATATCAATAAGATAGCCCATGGACTGGAAAATATAGAACGATATACCGAGCGGAAGTAACGTAATGGGCGGAATCAGATCTGTACTTCCAAAAAGTAAAAGTCTGTAATAATTGAAATATGCAATGGGAACATTTCCGTACTTAAGAAATGCCAGAATGCCGAAATTAATTAAGAGTCCCGCAACAAGATATCTTCTCTGCTTCTTTTTGACCGATGCCTTGTATGCTTTCTTCTCGTCTTTGGACAGAACATCTTTATTATCCTGAAGATATTTCTCCTGCCCCTTTGCGGCTCTTTCTATCAGATAAGCACATACATATGCACTAAGTGTTGTGATAACGATATAGGCAAGGTTTCCCACACCGTTCATCGCATAGAATATATAGCTTGCCACTAACAGCACGATCCACTGCCACTTCTTCGGTACAAGATAAAATACCGTCAGCACGATCGCAACAAACAGGGCAAACTCCATCGAGATGAATGACATTTGTCTACTCTTCCTCTAACGAACTAACAAGCCTGTGTATAGCCTCGGCACTGTTAAAGTTTTCCGGTATCATATGCTCAGCCGTTATTTCAATATCGAACTCATCCATAAGCTCACCGACAACGGTAACGACATCGAACGAATCAAAAATACGTTTGTCGATAAGACCCGTCTCCTTTTCGTAATCAACTTCGGGATGAATCTCTTTTAATATCTCAATAATCCTGTCCATTTATACGCCTCCTGGAAAAATCATATGAGTTCCTTAAGCTTTACCCTGTCGACTTTACCGCTTCTAAGCAACGGAAGCTCGTCAAGCTTATGATAAACGTTAGGCAGCATGTAACGCTGAAGCCTGTCTTTTAATGCATCGTTAACAGATATATCATCATACGTATCCGATTCGAAGAACAATACAATCTTCTGTCTGTTCTGATCATACACGCAGCATGCGTTCTTCATGTTCGGAAGAGCCATTACGGCAGTCTCGATCTCACCGAGCTCAATCCTGTGACCCATATGCTTGATCTGGAAATCCTTCCTCGATACGAATACGAGTTCTTTACGATCATTGTATTTTGCAAGGTCACCGGTTCTGTATATCTTCTCGCTGTAGTACTGGTTAAGAGGATTCTGCACGAACACTTCATCGCTCTTTTCCTTGGCATTGTAATATCCCAATGCAAGACAGCTTCCCTTGACGCATATCTCTCCGATTACATCCGACCTGTTTATGAGCTTATCGTCTTCATCAAGCAGGAAAACTTCGGTGTTTTTAAATGCCTTGCCTATAGGTATAGTCTCATCGTCGGAATAATCCCTGTCAACGATATGATATGTGCATACGCCGGTTATCTCCGTCGGGCCGTATATTTGTACGAATACGGCATCGGGATAATTATCCTTCCAGTAATTATACACTTTTGTCGGCATGGACTCGGCTCCGAATATGATCTTTCGAAGCTTATCCGGGCGTATAGACTTGAAACCTTTGAATGTGGATACCATCTTCATTGCCGAAGGCACCCATCTTATTGTTGTAATTTCGTGTTTCTGAAGAAAATCAAGAAGCTTTAACGGTATCGAAAAGTATTCAATCGGAACGATACCCATTGAACCTTTCGCGCGAAGCGTACAGTATATATCTATGAGTGAAGCGTCAAAATAAAACGGCGCCTGATTGGCTATAACGTCATCTTCTGTGATATCTATCTCATTACAGAACTGCTCAACGTAATCGATAAGTGAACGATGGCTTACGACAACACCCTTGGGAACACCGGTTGACCCTGATGTGTATAAAACATAAACGGGATCGGTATCAATGGATGTATGTAACCGCTCTGAAATAGCCTCCTCGGAAACGGGAGTCTCTATCATTTCCTCGAAAATAAATACATTGCTTGAAAACTTTCTTGCAAGATCATAATAAGCCATGTCCGTTATGACTGCAGCTGGCTTAAGGTTCTCAACGATAAGCCTTATTCTCATCTCAGGCATGTTTGTATCAAGCGGAACATAAAAGTTCCGCGAAAATACCGTACCCCAGAATGCCGCTAACACCGCAGGTGATTTTTCCATGTAGATGATAACCGGACGGCACTTGACACCGAGCTTGTTAATAAGCTTCGTCCCGATTGCCTTGGCTTCATTTAAGGTTCGTAAATAAGTATAGCTGATCTGCTCGTCAAAATAAGCAACCTTATCGGGTGACTTATCTGCGGCATCGGTCAGATACTCAAGAATGTTAGTCTTCATTCGATCAACCCTTGTACACGATCTTCTTGAAATTCTTCTTACCTTTCCTAATGACACGGCCTTCGCCTATATCTTCCGGAGTAATCGAATAGAACGGATCGCTTATCTTATCTCCGTCAACGGATACACCACCACCTTCAACGCATCTTCTTGCATCGGATCTTGATGAGGCGAATCCGCATTTTATAAGTACGGTCTGAATATCAACAGCTCCGTCCTTAAGATCTGCCGCTTCAATTTCAGCGGTCGGCATATCGGAGAAATCACCCGATGTGAAAATCGCTCTCGCGGACTTTTGTGCCTTATCGGCTTCTTCCTCGCCGTGAACGAGCTTTGTGAGCTCAAAGGCAAGTATCTCTTTTGCTTCGTTAAGCTTAGCGCCTTCCCATGAGTCCATCTTGTCGATCTCTTCAAGCGGCAGGAATGTGAGCATGCGGATACACTTGAGTACATCGGCATCATCAACATTTCTCCAGTACTGATAGAAATCATAAGGACTTGTCTTCTCCGGATCGAGCCATACGGCACCTCCGACGGTCTTACCCATCTTCTGTCCTTCGGAATTAAGAAGAAGCGTAATCGTCATAGCATCGGCCTTTTTCTCACCGTATTTCTTCCTGATAAGCTCACGACCGCCAAGCATGTTACTCCACTGATCGTCGCCGCCGAACTGAAGATTACAACCGTATCTTCTGTACAGCTCAAGGAAATCATAACTTTGCATGATCATGTAGTTGAACTCGAGGAACGAAAGACCTCCGTCACGCTCAAGTCTCTGCTTGTAACATTCGGCGCGGAGCATGTTGTTTACATGGAAATATGCTCCAACCTCACGAAGAAGCTCTACGTAGTTAAGGTTTAAGAGCCAGTCGGCATTGTTGACCATGATGGCCTTTCCTTCGGAAAAATCAATGAATCTGCTCATCTGCTTTTTGAAGCATTCGATATTGTGATCGATATTTTCTTTTGTGAGCATCTTTCTCATTTCGGTCTTGCCCGAAGGATCACCGATCATTCCGGTTCCGCCGCCAAGAAGTGCGATCGGCTTATTACCGGCCATCTGCAGTCTCTTCATAAGGCAAAGCGCCATAAAATGACCTACATGCAGACTGTCGGCCGTGGGGTCAAAACCTATATAAAATGTAGCCTGACCGTTATTCACAAGTTCTTTGATTCGTTCCTCATCTGTAACCTGTGCTATCAAACCTCTGGCTACAAGTTCCTCATAAATTTTCATATCGATCCTCCAAAACAACCCCGCGGGAATAATCCCGCGGGGTCATGATTACTTTAATTATTGCGAGATCTTAAAGTGCATCAACAAGCTTCTGTACTGCAGCGAGTGCTTCATCGGGAAGCTTATCGTATCCTTCCTTCTTCTCGGCAAATCCCTTAACCGCATCAACACGGTTCTGCATAGCGCTCTTAAGAGCTGCCTTGTATTCGGGATCGTTAAGATCGGGTGTGAAATCACCTGTCTTGCCGTTCCAGTCGTTCATGATCTCGATGTCTTCGAAAGGTCCCCACTGTTCAAACTTGGCCTTTCCTTCAACGATCGTCTCAAGAATTCCGAGTGTATCTTCCTTCTGACACTTATGACCCATGAAATCACCTGTGTTAACGATGTAGCAGTCAACGTTCTTCTCAGCAACAAGCTTCTTGAACTTGTCATAGTCGTTAACAAGAGGATATGTTCTGAACGGGTTAGCATAAGGCACGATACGAAGAGCGTTCATATCTGTTCCGGCCTTAACACGCTCAGCAGTAGATGTCTTTGTTGCAAGTGTTGCACCCATAACGGAAGCAAGAGCTGCACCCTTAAGCTTAACTACAGGCGGGATTGCAGGATCCTTCATGATCCAGAAGATTGCGTTAACGGGAGCGTCGATCTTATCAACACGGTTCGGGCTCCAAAGCTTTGACTTAATAGCACGTCCGTTACCGTTACGAATATCTTCTGTTACGATCTGAACCTTGCCGTTCTCGTCAAGTGTTGCGGAACAGTTCTGAACGGTAAGAAGGTAATCGTTATCGGGACATCCTGTAGGATAATCGTTGGTCTTATCGAAGTATGTAGGCTCAAGTGCTATTGATGCACATGTATCTGTGTTGATGATGAAAGCATCATCATGAAGAACCTTGATACCGCCGAACTTGTCGTACTTGCCGTCATGCTTAGCATGTGTAAGTGTTGACTTACCTGATCCTGAAAGACCGTAAACGGAAGCAACATACTTCTTACCGCCTTCAAGAGAGTATTCCTTCTGGCCGCCGTGGCATGATGCATAACCGTTTCTGTTAGCAAGAGCCCATGCCATTGTAAGTGTACCCTTCTTGTGCTCACCGAAGTACTTCATACCGAGAATTGCTGCGCAGTTCTGGTTTGTATCGAAGTAGCAAAGTGTAAGATCATCAGACAGACAGCTGTAATCCACATCCGGTGAAGGTTCGGGTGTCCACTGGGGATCCGAGAAGATGTAGATATCAGGCTCCTTACCGTCAGCGATAGGCTTGGATTCCTTGTACATCTTGTTATATGCATCGCTCATGTACTGGAAGTTGAGCATCCAGTTATAAAGAAGATTCTCTTCTCCTTCGGGAATGAGAAGATGTGCCTTTGCCATGAATTCAGGATCAAGTCCTACATAGCACTCGGCATGATAGAGAGTTCTCCAACGTGTCTTATAAACAGCATCCATAACAACCTTGTCGAGCTTAACTTCATCAACACCGGGCTCACCTTTGATACGACGTGCCTGTGCATAACGTCCTGTAACTGCACCATCGTTGAAAAGAAGCACCTTGGCATCCTTCTCAAGTCCGAAGAGCTCACCGTCTTTTACGGGCATATCCGTAACGATTGTTCCGGGTGAATTCTTTGCAAGCTCATAAGCTTCCTTAAGTGTGTTGATCTTAACAACGTTGTTCTGGTAGAATGCACCTTCGATGATCGAACGTGTTCTCGAGAAACCAACTTTGTCTTTTCCGATCTCATTGATCGGATAATAAGCCTTTGTTGACATACAGTCTCCTCCTTTATATAAAAGCTACAATTAAAGTCCAAAGTGAATTATCGCAAACCTGTTACTTAATGTCAATATTCTCTTTTAACCAAAACTTCTCATCATTTTCAAGATATGGTGATACTTTTTCATATATCAGTTTATTGTATCGGGCAAGTATATCAAGTTCTCTGTCCGAGAGCATATACTTATCTATAGCTTCCCTGTCAAACAAAACGAGCGTAAGCGGCTCAAAACGGCACATTTTGTGACTATCGCACTCTCCGGCCGCTGTTACGAGCAGCAGGTTTTCAAGTCTTACTCCGAACTTTCCTTCGATATATACACCGGGCTCATTGCTGACAATGACACCGGGACGAAATACTATCTCATTGTTTTGCGTTCTTCTTGATATACGCGCCTCCGATTCATGAACAGAAAGGTTGCAGCCTACCCCATGTCCGATACCGTGTCCGCAGTAGTACCCCGCTTCCCACAACGGCTCCTCGGCTATCGAATCGAGCATTGTTCCTTCAAAGCCTTCGGGAAACACCATATCCATAAGCCTGAGATTGCCTTTAAGTACAGTAGTATATGCCCTCTTCTCTTCTTCGGTAAGCTCCCCGAGGCTGATCGTTCTGGTAATATCGGTTGTACCTTCATATCTGTACTGTCCGCCCGAATCAACAAGAAGGAAGCCCGATGAGGACACCTTTTTTGACGATTGTTCATTTGCGCTGTAGTGAACAATCGCGGCATCATCTCCGTATGCGCATATCGTCTCAAAAGAAAGTGATTCACATCCGCCCTTAAGCCTCATGTCATCAAGCATGCTTCCGATATCATATTCGTCCGTCAGTTCACCGGAAGCTGCTGTTTCCTTGATCTTCTTAATGAACCTGATCATTGTTACGGCATCTTTCAGATGAGCTTTCCTCATGCCGTCGATCTCCGCATGATTTTTAACAGCTTTTGTTATAAGAACATTATCGTTGCATTTTCTGAAGATCCCGTAGTTATCGAATCCCGCAAGTATTCTTGCGTTACAGTTATCGGGATCGGCGATCACGATATCCGTTGCGATATCCGACAAAGCATTGTAAAAATCACGATATTCCCTGATCGTTACTCCCGCTTTTTCAAGCTTTTCCTTTGCATCAGGCAACAGATGACGCTTATCAATAAACAACGTTGCGTCATATACGGTCACCAATGTGTAGCAATACGCAACAGGCACGTAGTCGATATCCTCTCCCCTGAGGTTAAAGAGCCACATCTGCGATGTAAGATCAGACAGGATATACGTATAGCTTTCATCGTTCGCATATCTTTTTTTGATCGTGCTTCTCAAATCGGAAAGCTTCTTTTCAAAGCTTTTACCGGCAAGGTCTTCAGGTACACTTCTAACATCAGAATGAGCCCTTTTATCCATGTCAACGGATTTTGTCAATATATCGTGTGCATCCACGATATCGATTGTAGACGGAAGTCTGTCGGAAAGATTAATGTATCTTTCATATGACGCCGTCATAAAATCAAAACCAACAGTCATTCCGTCCCATACATGCTCACATAGGAAATCTTCCATTGACAAAACATTCGGCATTCCGTATTTCATCAAGGTAATCCCTGTACCCGAAAGCTGTATTCCGGCCTGTATGTGGTATCTCATATCCGTCCACATATAGGCTTCCTGCGCGCTGATTACAAGCGTTCCCGCAGAACCCGTAAATCCGGACAGCGCCTCCCTGTACTTGTCGCATTTTGCAGTGTACTCTGACAAATGAGGATCTTTTGAAAATACGATCAGCCAGTCTATATTGGCACCGGCCATAAGTTCTCTTATCTTATCAAGCATTTATATCACCTACAACGGAGCTGGCTCCGATTCTGTCGCATCCCATTTCGATATACCCGGCCGCCTGCTTTGCTGTTCTTATACCGCCTGCGGCCTTAATGCGAACGTTTGAGCCGATGTGCTTTTTGAACAGTTCTATATCATCGGGTGTTGCGCCGGCATCACCGAATCCTGTTGATGTTTTTATGTAATCCGCACCGGCACGGGTTACGCATTCGCACAACTTTATCTTCTCTTCTTCTGTAAGATAGCATGTCTCGATTATGACCTTCAGAATCTTTCCTTCGGTGATACTTCTTAAAGTTTTGATCTCATCTTCCACAAACGCAAAGTTTCCGTTTTTTACCTCACATATATTGATAACCATATCGATTTCGGACGCTCCGCATCTTATACACTCTTTTGTATCGGCGATCTTTCCCTCCGTTGTCTCGTATCCGAGAGGAAACCCGATCACGGTACAGATCGTAAGATCGGGGTATTCATTATGAATCCTCTCAACGTAACACGGCGGTACGCAAACAGATGCCGTTTTATTCGTTACGGCCTCATCACATAGCTTTTTTATCTGCTCCCATGTTGCAAAAGGCTTAAGCAGAGTATGATCCGTATGACTTAATATCATGTTGTTATCCATTTTTCAGCCTCCGTATTTATAAATATTTCACAAGTATTTTATACACAAAAAACTATGAAGTACAGTTTTTTTATGGTAAAATCAAATAAATCACGAAACGGAGGTTACAAAATGGACGGGAATAAGAAAATTCTTGTATGTGATGATTCAATTCTTGCAAGAAAAAGCCTGTGCGGAATACTGACAAACTTCGGTTATACCGATATTACCGAAGTAAGCAACGGTGAAGATGCCGTTAATTTCTGCAAGGAAAATAAGCCTGATATCATTATTCTGGATATTGTAATGCCTATCAAAGACGGTGTTACTGCTACCGCCGAGATCATGGCCGACGATCCGGATGCAAAGATAGTCATTGTTTCTTCTGTCGGTACGCAGACTCACATCAAAGAAGCGATCAAAGCCGGCGCCAAAGATTTTATTCAGAAACCGATTGATGAAGATTTATTAAAACAGGTATTGGAGAATATTGATGGATAATAACAAATCAGTCTCCAGAATACTGGAGTCATCGAACTACCGGTCATTACCGAACATGTCCGATTTTGTTAAAACATATATAGAAAAGCTTGTTTACAATATAAGCATGTATGTTGACAATGAGTTCTCACTCGGAAGTATTGAAATCCTCGATGATTTTTCGGGAAAGGTAGAATTATCACAGGCGATAACCGGAGTACCAAGTGCATATTCGTGTGTTGAAGGTAAGGAAGAAGCTCTCGTTGCATTTGCCGAGCACTACTCTCACCTCGGTATTAATTCATTTGATGTTCTTGCGCGTGAAGCAATACTTGATTTCCTTAATCTTCATAACGGTTTGTTCGTTGTAATGCTGTCCAAGAACAATATTTGCGAGTTGTCACTCGATGCGCCGAAACAGAACGGGAACTACTCCATAGATCTTGCACAGTACAAGTCGATAACCGTTATTCCGGTGATCTTCTCTTACGGAACGGTTCGGTTCTTCTTATGCGAGATGTAATATGACGGTATAATAAAAGAGATGCTATTGCATCTCTTTTTTATTAACGATTGTTATGCAAGAAAGCTTCTTACTTCGCCTTCCATTCCATCTACCTGACATTCAAAGTTGTGAAGTATCTTTGCGTTTCTGATCTGCTCTATCGCATCGGGTATCAAAACCCCTGACACCTTTTTCATCTCATCCGCCATTTTAAAATCATCATCGGATATAAGAGCGGGATCTATGGCTCGAAGTACGTTCTCGACAAATTTGTACGGACTTGCGGTCGATACTATCACAGACTTTGTATCATCAGTCTCTTTGTACTTATCATCCGCGTAAGTTGCAACGGCCGTATGCGGATCGATCACATAACCGCAGTTTTGATAATACTTCCTGATCGTATCAAACACCTGCTCTTCCGTCGCATACACTCCGGTAAAGTCTTCCATGAAGCGTCGGCTGGTGTCATCCACCTCGTATTTCCCGACTGATGCAAGATCGTTCATAAGCTTACGGTTCTTATCGGGATCGTTTCCTACCGAGTGATATATAAGTCTCTCAAGATTGCTTGAGATAAGTATATCCATTGAAGGTGAAGACGTAAGAATAAATTCCCTGTTCCTGTCATATACACCGGTTTCGAAGAAATCATAAAGAACATTGTTAATATTCGATGCACATATAAGCTTTCCTACGGGTATTCCCATGTTCTTGGCATAATATGCTGCAAGAATATTTCCGAAATTACCTGTTGGAACCGTAAAGTTAAGCCTGTCACCGTCTTTGATATGACCGAGCTCAACCATTTTTACGTATGAATATACGTAATACGCAACCTGCGGGAACAGTCTTCCGATATTGATCGAATTGGCTGATGAAAAACGATAACCCTTCTTCGCAAGCTCTTCTTTAAGAGCGGCATCGTTAAACATCTTCTTGACGCCGGTCTGACAGTCATCAAAATTACCGTGTACACCTACAACTTTTGTATTGGCACCCTTCTGGGTAACCATCTGACGCTCCTGAATACGGCTGACGCCACCCTTCGGGTAGAACACTATAATCTTCGTATCTTCAACATCGGCAAAAGCCGCAAGAGCTGCTTTACCGGTATCACCGCTCGTGGCGGTCATTATAACAACCTTATCGCTGATGTTGTTCTTTTTAAGCGCACACGTAAGCAGATGCGGAAGTATTGAAAGAGCCATATCCTTAAACGCTATCGTAGGTCCGTGAAACAGCTCAAGAAAATATCTGTCTCCGTGCTTTGTTATAGGCGCAATCTCATCCGTGTCAAACTTGCTGTCATATGCCTTGTCTATACAGTTTTTAAGCTCTTCTTCCGTATAATCGGAGAAAAAGAGCTTTAACACTTCAAATGCTATCTCTCTGTAATTCCTGCCTACAAGCGATGACACACTTTTGTCAAGCTTCGGAATATATGACGGGACGTAGAGTCCTCCGTCATCGGCAAGTCCTTTTATCACGGCAGAAGAAGCCGGTATTGCGTCACTGACACCTCTTGTGCTGACATATTTAAGTTCCATCACTGTACACCCTGCTCCTTAACCGCTTCAGTCTTATCAGCCTCGGCAGCTTCTTTCGCATCCTTGGCTTCTCTGAGCTTTTTACCGCATATAACGGCTGCTACAATAACAATCATACTGATAATCACGAGTATCAGGTATGAAAGAAAAGTATTAAAAAATGCTATCATATTTTACCTCCGAACAAATCAAAATATATCATCATTTGACGACATCGTCCAGCAGTTCCGAAGAAAGTGCCGCTTCAACAGCCATTTTATCACATCTTTCGTTCTCCGGATGATCCGCATGTCCTTTGACCCATGTGAATGAAACATTGTGTTCCTTCATCGCTTCAAGCAGGCGCTTCCACAGATCAACGTTAAGAACCGGTTTTTTATCTGATTTTCTCCATCCGTTTTTGATCCAGTTGTCGATCCATTTCTGATTGAAAGCATCGGTAACGTATTTACTGTCGGATACGACCTCCACATCACACGGTCTGTTAAGGCATTCAAGTCCGGTTATGACTCCCATAAGCTCCATGCGGTTGTTTGTTGTTTTTTTGTATCCGGCACTTTTGACACTTTCATGAAGCACACCCTTCGGATCCGTGTAATGAAGTATCACTCCGTATCCGCCGGGGCCGTCGGGGTTCCCTCTGGCACTGCCGTCGGTATATATGGTTACTTTCATTTCTCTCTCACCCAGCTTCCGGTGCTTCTATACAGTCCCACAAGCTCATCGGCTTTTTTTACTATATCCTCATCATAACCAAGCATCGACAGAAGCCTGATCGCATTTGTTTTATCGGTACTGCCCCTGTTGATCTTAAACGGAAAAGTCACTGTATCCCCGTTAATCTCTTCAGTAAAGTAATAGCAGTCCATATCATCTTCCAACAGTCTTGTAAGCTCCAGATCATGCGTTGCAGCAAGACAGATAACATTTGGTTTGCACAGATGCTTTAATATTTGAGTACTTGCTGCTATTCTCTCTACCGTATTTGTCCCGCGAAGAACTTCGTCAATTATACAAAGAACTCTTCCTTCGGAAATTGCATCGCATATACGTTTGATAGACTTGGCCTCAACAACATAATAGCTCTCCTTTTTAAGAAGATCATCGGACAGAGCCATTGACGAATACAGTTTATCGATACCGGCCTCAAAACGATCCGCAAAAGCGAAACCGAATGATTTTGAAAAGATAACGTTTATACCTACACCCTTAAGGAACGTTGATTTGCCCGAAGCGTTAGAGCCCGTCAGCACCATTCCGCGGGTTGATTCAACATCATTGGGTACTGGATGCCGAACAAGCGGATGGTACATTCCGGTTGCACTGATACGCAGCCCTTCACATGTTGTAGCCCGGCAAAAAGGTCTCTCTGATAAATACGATGCAAGAGACAGCGAAACATCCAGCCAACCTATATCGGCATAAAGTGTATAGAGCCTGTCAATATATGATCTTACGGCCATGATCTTAAGCTTATATGCTATAAGATCGACATGCGTGATCATCCTGACATAATCAAACAGCAACGACAGCGGATCTGATGTTGATTTGTCTTTGTATGATATGAGAAAATCACCGCCGGAAAGCTTTTTTAAATCTTCATATTTTGAGAATTCTTCACAACCGGCCTTGTATAAAAGCGATGAGCATTTAACAAGTCGTAAGGCAAGGGCGAGTCCCCTCAGGTTCTCATCCATACTGTGCTTTCCCTTAAAATAAAGGAAAATGCAAATACAAATCATAACGATGACAGCTGTAAGACCGACAATCGGATAAAATGCCGCAAGAACCCCCGACAAAAGAAGCATGATAAGAGGCACGATGTCTGTAAGGATGCTCTTTTCCTGCGCTCCTTCAAGATCATTAATGATCATAAATCCGTCTGTATCAGGATCGTTTCCAACATGATCAAGAATACCGATCAGTTTTACAGCCTGTTCTTTATCGTTGATGTAACGTACTATGCTGTCATAACAAGAGTTTGCCCTGCTAAGGTCAGACGGAAGTGTGCGAAAACGGCAGTACATCATATCCGATCCTGCGCCGGTGACACATCTGTTCATCCGGGAATAAACCGTTCGAAGCCGGAGATCATTTACCGTAATATCATCAAGATAAAACGAGTCCTGATGATTTTCGTTCATATACGTATAAAGCTTTGGTATTTTGTCAAATCTCTCATCGGATGACGGATCCAAAACTTTCTGTCCGAAAGACTCTTTAAGTTTTTCGAATCTAGCCGTTTTATTCTGTTTTTCACGATAATATGTAGTGGCAATCAGTGTTATGATAAGAAGCCATAACATTATGTTAAAAACTACTGTTGCCATTTATCAATCCTTATACTTTGCCATGAGTTCATTGGCCTTTGAATAAATCTTTTCGGGATCGGCTCCGACATTGTACTTTCCGTCCTCATACAATATCTTACCGTCACACATTGTCATTTTGATATTAGTCTTGCTTCCCGAATAAACAATATTGTCGACTATATTGTTAAGAGGCTGCATATTCGGCTGGCAAAGATCAATCATTATTATGTCCGCTTTCTTTCCGACAGCGAGCACATCACAATCATTAAGACCCATGCATCTTGCTCCGTTAACTGTAGCCATCTTGAGAACCTCTGTCGGTACAACCGCTGCGGCATCCATATCATGAAGCTTTGCAAGACCGGTTACGAGGAACATTTCCCTGAACATATCAAGACAGTTGTTGGAAGAAGGTCCGTCCGTTCCGATTGCAACTCTTATTCCCTCTTTAAGATATCTTGAAACAGGTGCAATACCGCTTGCAAGCTTCGTGTTGGATCCGGGATTCGTAACAACGGTCAGATCATGTTTTTTGAATATCTCGATATCCTCATCGGATAAATATACACAATGATAACCGCCTCCGCCGTATTTGAACATGTCAAGACTTTCAAACAGCTGCGTCGGTGTCATTTTGTGGCGTTCTATACATTCGTCAACTTCTTTTCTCGTTTCTGAATTGTGCGTGAACACAGGTGACTTATACTTGGCCGCTATTTCGCTAAGCTGTGCAAGAAGTTCCCTGGTGCATGTGTATTCGGCATGAAAACCGATAATGTAACTTGAAAAACCGTTGTTTTTATTTAACGCTTCAAATCGCTTCTCAACCTCCGAAATGTCAGGCCCGAACTTGTTGATGTCACAGCATCCGACAAAACGTATGCCCATTTCCTCACAAGCTCTTGCCGTCTCCTCCGGATGCATATACATATCGAACACTCCGGTTATACCGCCCGATACATACTCAAGTATCGCAAGCCTTACGAACTCATACATATCCTCGGCAGTAAGCTTGGCCTCAAGCGGAAAGATCTTCGTTGACAGCCACTCCCACAGCGGCATGTCATCAGCATATGATCTCATACCTGTCATAGCCGAATGTGTATGCGCATCTTTGAACGAAGGCATAAGAACATTACCGGCACAGTCTTTTGATACATCAAAACTTATGCCCTTTTTTGCGATCTCCTCATCGGATACGCTTTTTCCAACGTACGAAATCTTAGTTCCTTCAACCCAAATCTCTCCGTCAAAAAGATCATACTTACCGTCCATGGTAAGTATTCTTGCATTATACAGTCTAGTATTCATTTTAACCTCCTGTCAGCTTAAATGTTCCGGTCCGAAACTGTTCGGAAGCAATTCCTCCAGAGTAAACTGTTTGTAATCATCTGTCGATCTTGCAACTATAACGGTAAAATCACCGGGATTACAAAACTCGCGAAGCACCTGACGGCACACTCCGCAAGGATAAGCATAGTCGGAAAGAACCTCCTTCTCGGAAGATATGCCACCGGCTATCGCGATTGCCTTAAATCTTGTTTTCCCTGCGGCAACTGCCGAAAACGCCGCACAACGTTCCGCACATACCGTAGCACCGTATGATGCGTTCTCAACGTTTGATCCGCTAACTATCAATCCGTCATCACACAGTATCGCCGCTCCGACATTATAGCCTGAATAAGGTGCGTACGAATGTTCCCGCGCCTTCATTGCATTTCTTATAAGTTCTGTAATGTCATTCTTCGAAATCAATGTATGTCACCTCGGTATTAACGAGACTGAGCTCTTCACATGTACCTACATTCGTCTCCCTGTACGGAACTATCATTCCGTCAACAAGATGCGAATATATCGTTTTATAACTGTCGGCATCAAACTTCTCAAATCTTGACGTTTCAATCGGAAGGCATACGCCGTTTGTCTTGGCGGTCATGTTTGTTTCCACTCCGCCTGCAAAAGTTCCGTCAAAATATGATTTTACGTCATTATAGACTGCTGTCTTGATATCCTTCATGGCTGAAGTGATCACGGTCTCTGATTCACCGGATTCATCAACATCGACGCCGATAACCTTCCCGTTATGATTTTCCGCAGCATGAATGACGGATTTGGTAATAGCACCGCCGCAGGCGAAAATCACTTCGGTGTCATCATCATACCAGGCCGCCGACATTTCTTCTATCGCAGCATCCTCGCTGAACGTGTTCCTGTATGTGTATCTGACATGCACATTGACACCCATTTCGATGGCGGCATAGTCCGCTCCCTGAACAAATCCGTAACCAAACCTGATAATGGGCGGTATCGGCATTCCGCCGATGAACCCGAGACCTCTGTATCCGTCCCGGACAGCTGCATAACCCGCCAGAAATCCCGCTTCTTCTTCGGCAAATGTAAGTACCGAACAGTTGTCCGCGATCTCCGACTTGGTATTGTCTTCGTTATGAGGAGTGCCGTCAACCAATATGAAGCTCGTGTCATCATATTTGTTCTGTGCGGTATATACAGGCACTTCAAGCATCGTTCCCGGACATACTATAAGCTGGGCACCGTCTGATACGGCCTGCTTGATCTGGCTCATTATGCTGTCGTTGTCTGTATCCTCGGGATTGTAATATGCATATGAAATGCCGTTTTCCTCGGCATACTGCTTAACGCCGTCCCATGCCCCCTGATTGTATGAATTGTCATCTACGGTTCCGTAATCGGTAATAAGCGCCACATCCACCTTTCCGTCCGCCGACGGTTCGGGCTTGTCTTTCTTGCCGCATGCGGCAAGCGATGTCATAAGTAAAACCGATGCCGATATTACGGCCGTTGTTTTTAATACTTTACTGCAAATCAATATTATAATGCTCCGATCCTGATTATCGTTTCCCGTACTATTTGTTTAAACAAAGGTGCCGCTTTGGCAGCTGCCTCCTGAACCTCATCATGCGTAAGAGGTGTAGGGCTGATCCCGGCTGCAAGATTACATACGCATGAGATGGCGCAAATCTTCATGCCCATATGATTGGCTGCAATCGCCTCTACAACCGTACTCATTCCGACCGCATCGACGCCGAGCTTGCTGAGCATCCTGATTTCCGCGGGGCTCTCGAACGAAGGACCGGTGAGCTGTGCATACACGCCCTTCTGCATCGTGATACCGAAATCCTCTGCAACCTGAAGTATTATATCGCACAATATCGGATTATAAACCGATGACATATCGGGAAATCTTGTTCCAATCTCATCTATATTCGGTCCGATGAGCGGATTGGGTGCAAAGCACGATACATGGTCGGTAAGCATCATGAAATCTCCGGCTTTGAATTCACGGTTGATTCCGCCTGATGCATTTGTAAGGAACAGATATTTTGCTCCAAGCATTGCCATAAGCCGCACCGGAAGTACCACGTCCGTTATCGGATAACCTTCATAGTAATGTACTCTACCCTGCATGCACACAACAGGAACCTTCTCTATATATCCGAACACAAACTGACCGGCATGTCCGGGAACGGTTGATACGGGAAAGCCCTCAATATCGTTGTACGATATCCTGTCGACAACCTCGATCTCATCGGCGAACTTGCCAAGTCCCGAGCCAAGTACAAGTGCGACCTTCGGCTCGAATGATATTTTCTTTCTAACACTTTCATAACAGTTGTTCAATTTTTCATATACCGGGTTCATTTCTCCTCCTTTTCAGATCCGTAAGCAACTCTTTTGCTTTGTGATAATCAAACACATCAAGCATGTTCTTAACTTCGCGGAATGTTGCGTTGATATCGCTTCCGTAATTGACCGCAACGCATTCGGCTACACTCTTCTCGGCTTCGCTGATATTGAATTGAGTAAGGGCATTGATCATATCATCAAGAATACTGTCGTCAAATGCAACCTCCTCGCCTTCCGGTTCATTACTTTCTTCTCCGGATTCGAAAAGACCGTTGTTAACAAGATAATTCCTGATGACTTCAAGTACCTCTGTAAATACAGCCAGCACATGATCGTTATGACCGTCGATGAATTCGATGTTATCGGCTTTGCCGGCGAATTCGAGCTCACGGAACAGAACAGACATCGCAACTGCTCCTATCGCGGCGCTGCTTGATTTTAACGCGTGTACTTCCGTGATGTAGCCTTGTGTATCATTATCCGCAAGAAGCTTTGGAATAAGTTCAAGCTTCTCTTTTCCTTCCCTGTAGAATGCATTAACAACCGATGCATATGCATTCATCATGCCGCCGACATTAGCAAGACCTGCGGCAAAATCAATATCCTTCGGATCCTGTACGACCTCGGCTTCTTTTTCGGTCGTATTGTCACTCTCGGGTGTCTCGTTTTCTTCTATGACGATATTAACCGCAAGCTCGATCGGAATGTATTTTCTGAGCATCCTCTCAAGATAGAACTTACGCACGGGCTTGGCCAGATAGTCCTGGAATCCTTCGTTAAGAAGCGTTCTTGATACTTCGGGACCGAAATCGGCCGTCGCGCATAATATTGGCACCATGGCATTGGCATTGTCAAGCTTCCTGATAAGGTGAAGCAACTCAATGCCGTCCATTTCGGGCATTCTCTGGTCAAGAATGATCAGGTCGAACTCTTCCCTTTCAAGTATGGACAATGCTTCAACACCGCTTCGGCATTTTGTAATATTAAGTTCGAACGACTGAAGCATTCCTTCAAGAACCTTGAGGTTTACGAGCGAATCGTCAACGATGATAACCCTGCCCTCGGGATAGATTACCGCTTCTTTCTTCTGCGCAATCTTGTAGCTGTCGGCATCCCACGTATTGTTAAGCGCATTCGCGACACATATGCATGTGATCGGTTTGCGAAGTATCTTACAATTGTCAAAATCACTGTATATGCTTCCCGATTCGGTAAGTACATATACATCGTCTTTGATCTGGGCGCTCTTGATCGTATCCTTAAGTATCGGATAGAACATGTCGTCTATGAAAATATGGGTATATCTTCTGTTCTCAATTGCCTGTCTGAACGCATTCGGTCCGCTGACAAAGTTGGGGTACAGCTGGAAATGTCCGAGAATGTCTATCCAAACACTCTGATCTTCGGGATTTTTCGTGTAAACGAGAATATTGTAATCATTAAGTGAGCTTATTCTTACGATTGGCAGATCTTCTATGACATAATTTAAAAGCTCAAAATATACGGACATGCCGACGCCCTCGACACTTTTGATCGAAAGGCTTCCGCCCATGAGTTCGAGTATCTCTTTACAGATCGACAGCTCAAGACCCATTCCTTTGTAGTCACTCTTCTGCCGGCTGTCGTACTTGGTATATGCGCTCAGCATCGCCTCAATCTCGGCCTCCGAAATACCGAAGCCCGATTCGGATATCGTACATGACAGCATTACCGTATTCGTATTAAGATCCATCTCACCTTTTACGGTCATGGACATCAAACTGTGCGGCAGCTTATGTACCGTTGAGAACAGAAGGTACATGAATATCTGCTTGATTCTGATCCTGTCACCGAAAAGAGTCCTCGGAATATTGGGATCAATCTTGGCAATAAATTCGATATTCTCGGAAGCATATTCATTGGAAACCGCATCGATGATCTCCTGCATCAGTTCCTTGAAATCATATTTGACCGGATAAAGCTCCATCTTATTGGAATCAAGCTTCGAGAATTCAAGTATATTGTTAATGATCTTAAGCAGCTGGTTGGACGATGTCTTGATGTTCTCGGCAAGTTCTCTTGATTCGGAATCAAGATCCTCGCGAAGGATCAATTCGTTCATACCGACTATCGCATTCATCGGTGTTCTGATCTCATGAGTAACATTTGCAAGGAATCTGCTCTTGTTAAACCTTGCGAATTCGATCACATGCCTTGATTCTTCAAGAGCCTTCTTTGTTTTCTCGTATATGACCGTCTGATACACGATTATGAATATCGGAGCGATGGATACGGCAATAAAGCTTGCGGATATGCCGACGTTATGAGGAATACTCTCGTTATAAACACTGAACTTGGAGTAGTTAAACATCGGAAGTATGAGTATTACGCAGTACCATATCATCTCAAGCGCAAACAAAACGAATACGGACTTCTCTTTGATAAGGAAAAACGTAAACACAACACCAAGAGGGAAAAACAATATTGATCCGTTTAACAGATTACCTGTCATGTAAAACAAAAGCGGATAAATAAAGAAATTGAGGCTTATGACTACTACGTATTTGTAAGCACCGACATCATCGGAGCCGCCGAGAATGAAAAGCAGCAACGCAAAGTAAACCGACATTCCCACAGCCATGTAAAAACATGCCGGATTCGTCGGTGAAAAGGCAAACACGAGCGCATATCCGATGCTTATGATAATGCTGTATACCACGACAAGATACAGGCTCTTTGTATACACCGCAACATCATCATTACCAAACAGATTTATGAAATTTTTGATCACGCCGATTCTGTTTTTCATTACGATATAAGTTCACCTGAAGGTTTATTAACAATAAGATCCCTGCGCAGATATTTACGCAGTATCTTTTCCATTTTGTCGATGGATATGGGCTTGGCAAGAAAATCATCAAATCCTGCATCAAGAAACATCTCTCTTGCGCCGCTTACAACGTTTGCCGTAAGGGCAATAACCGGCATCCCGACATATTTTGCCCCCGGTATCTTCCTGATATGCTCAAGAGTATCGATACCGTTCATCTCAGGCATCATATAGTCAAGAAATACCATATCAACCTCGTTGTCTTTGAGCATTCGAAGACAGTCTTTACCGGACATGGCGGTAAGTACGTTTGCACCGTACTTTGACAGTATTGCGCTCGCAACATTAAGGTTCGTATAGTTATCATCAACAACGAGAATGTTGGCATTCGGACATTCAAATCCGCCTTTTCTCGTTACTTCCCTGACGTAAGAATTGGTCTCATTCTTAAGAAGCGCGGCAATGTTCAGCGCATGTATCGGTCTTGTAAGTACTGTTGAAGCCCGGCTGACATGAACGTTGTCATCAATATCAAGAAAAGCAACAATGTTTTCCTGTACGAGGCGGTTGTTCAATACGCTCTCGCAGTCCTCATAGCGCTCGTTGGATACAAATACATGAGTATATTTGTTAACGTTCATCAATCGTTCGATATCCTGCCGTGTCCTTGCCTGATCGGAAGGAACGCCAAATGAATCAAGTATTTTCTTAACAAACGCTCCGTACTCGTTGTTCTTCTCAAATATAAGAACCTTGAACCTCTGCGGGTCAGGTATGTATGCGATCGTATCAAGCGATGTAAATCTTTGAGGAATCTTGAACGTGAAAACCGAACCCGAATGATACTCACTCTGCACGGAAATCTGACCGTTCATCTCCTTGATGATATCGGCGCAAATTGCAAGACCGAGTCCGGATCCGTCTATGCTTCCGTCCTCTTCCGCAGCGTTCTGATCATCCGGACGCTTAAACAGTCCGGCTATATCTTCTTTCTTAATTCCTATTCCGGTATCTTCAATGTCAACAATAAGCTCTATCGAATTGTTATCGATCCGCTGATAATCAACCCGCATTACTATCTTACCGGATGTGGTAAACTTTACCGAATTATTCAGGAGATTGACAAAAAGCTGTCTTAATTTGGCGGCATCACCGTACAGGAATCTCGGTATGTTACTGTTAATGTCAACAAAGAAAGACAGGTTGGATTCGGTCAGTCTGACCGTCATCATATTGACTACTTCCATGAGAAGATCCGACAGATCATAAGTTGATGTGTATAACTCTATCTCGCCGTTTTCCGACTTGGACAGATCCATCAGTTCGTCGGTTATCGAAAGAAGCGCATTACACGAATTGAGAATATTGTAAACGCTGTCGGATACATGCTCGGACACATCCCTGTCAAGGAGCAGATCAACCGTTCCGACTATCGCGTTCATCGGAGTTCGTATTTCATGGGACATGTTAATCAGGAACATATCCTTGGCAACATATGCGTCCATTGCCTCGATCTTAAGCCTTTCGGCTTCCTCCTGCGCTTTTTGAAGCGACATGAAGTGGCTTCTTACGGCGGCTCCCGCACACAGTCCGATTATCACAACAGAGATTATCGCCGATATGAATGATACATAAATATCGTTGGGGGTGGGATTTTCCAGCCCTGTTGACATCGAATCCCACGAAAAATACAGCAATGCGCCGTAGTAAAGCGTCTCAAACGTCACAAGAATTGTCGCGGTCTTCGAATCAAGAAGTATGACCGAATACATGAGCCCGAAAAGAAAATAAACCGGGATGACACATATGTTTCTGTCAAACATACGGAACATCTCGGGCAAATAGATGATATTAAGAACTATCGACATTAATATAACCGATCGTTTGATCTTTAATGTTCTGTTTGATTCGGCCATCGTTAGAAACAGCATCACGCATGTGCCGAACGACAGATAAATCGCATTCGGATTATCTACAAATGCATGTACAACAAAAAGAATCATAAACACACCTATAATGCATATGGTATGTGTGACATTGAGTACATACAGTTCTTCCTTATTCTTTTTATCAAACAGTGATTTTATATATTTGATCATATTCTGTCATCAAAACGGATATCCCTGATCGTCGCTTCGATGTTCAAAAAAGCATCAACGAGCTCAGGGTCATAATGGGTACCGCTCCATAACCTGATCCTGTTGATCGCTTCGTTATGAGTAAGCGGGTCTGCTCCGTCATTGGTGGTCCTGAAAATATCGTAACTGTTAACGATAGCCAATATTCTTGCTTCCAGAGGAATGTTGGTTGTCATGAGCTTGTCGGGATATCCCTTGCCGTCCCATCTCTCATGATGGTAACGGGCCATGTTGTATGCGTAGCTTAAGAACCTGTTATCGGATATAACATCCATAACCTTCTTAATTGCCTCGGCGCCGAGAACGGTATGAGTATTGTTGATCTCTTTTTCCTGAATGCTCAGATCTCCCATATCCGCAAGACATCTGTCCGTAAGACATATCTTGCCGACATCATGCATCTTGGATGCGAACTTAAGTATCTGCGCATCGGTTTCCTCAAGAGAGAACTGACGTGATTCGATAAGGGCGTCAAGAAATACCGACATATATTTTTCAACTCTCGTGCAATGCTCCGAAATAAGAAACGAACGGCTCGACATAAGAGATGTGAACATCTCGACAATGGCATATTCTAGCTCGACTATATTGTGAATCTTCTCGGAAAGAGCTTTCTGAAGCTGATCCGTAACCTTCTCGCTGTGCTTGGTCTCCTCAATAAATCTCATATGAATATCAACACGCTTACGAAGAAGTGTTGCGGTAAAAGGCTTTTTGATATAATCAACCGCACCCAGAGAATATCCTTCTATCTCTGTTGTAATATCTTCCTGAGCAGTCAGAAATACTACAGGAATACGTGACAGCTTTTCGCTGTTCTTCATCTGAGATATTACGTAGAATCCGTTGATATCGGGCATATCTACATCAAGAAGCACAACATCGGGTGGCTCGGGCATCTCCTCAAGGAACTCGAGTGCGATCTTTCCCGAAGATACCGGAATGATCTCATACAGATCCTCAAGTGCTTTCTTAGCCATTATGAGATTGGTCATGTTGTCATCGACAATCATTACTTTGTGCATACAAACACCTCTTTGTGGGTTCTATCGGTTCATCATCAGGTATTTCATACCTTCTTTCAAACCGTCTACGGTAAGCCTGTACATCGAGAACGTATTCTTGACGGCGGTTTCGGCCTCACGCCACGGTGCCGATCCGGTTGCCATCTTGGGATTCATCCATATAACACGCTTAAAATGCTTCTTAAGGCGAAGCAGCCATTCCATACCCGAGTATCCGTCATTGGGGCCTCTGTAGTTGCCGGTAAGCGAATACAGCTCTTCCGGTGCCATGGCGGCGTCCCCGACTATTATAACCTTGTATTCGCTGCTGAGATTTTTAAGCAGCCACTCGGTCTCTATCCAGTCTCCGTATTCGCATTCCGGCGTATTGTATACGTGAGAATAAATACAGTTGTGGAAGAAGTAAGTTTTGATATCTTTAAAATGATTCGATTTGTTAACCGAATGAAAAAGCTCGTTAATCAGATTCGTATACGGGATCATTGTTCCGCCCGAATCCATAAGCAGTAAAAGCTTAACCGTATTCTTGCGCGGCTTCTGCATCTCAATCTGAAGATGTCCGCCGTTATTGCATGTTCTGTCGATCGTGCCGTCTATATCAAGCTCAGTCTTTTCGATATCAAGTCTTGTAGAAAACTGACGAAGTGAACGAAGCGCAACCTGAAACTGTCTGTTATCAAGCACTCTGTCGTTACGAAAATCCCTGAACTTACGCTCTCCGATAACCTGAAAAGCCGACTGGTATCCGGTCGTTCCTCCAACCCTGACTCCGCCGAGATGTCCGCCAAGATTACCGTAAGAACTGTTTCCGGCGGTACCGATCCATTGATTACCGCCCTGATGCTCGGCATCCTGCTCTTTCTGGCGTTCCCGAAACTTTGCGAGCACATCCTCGTTGTCTACGATAGGGATACCCTCTTCTTCCATCATGGCTTTCTTCTTCTCAAGGTCTTCCTGAAAAGCTCTGTATTCCGGCTTCTCAAGCCACTTGCGCATCTGTTCCGAGATGTCGTCGTATTCGTGTTTGATCCCTTTGAAGTATTCTTCAAAAATACAATCAAACTTGTCAAATTCGTATTCGTTCTTGACAAGTATCATTCGGGAAACAAGATAGAATTCCGTAAAGCTTCCGCGGATCAGTCCTTTATCCATGGCCTCAACAAGCGACAGCCATTCGGACAATCCGACATCCATACCCTTTTCTCTTAAAAAATAGAAAAATCCGGTAAACATCCGTCACCCTATGTTCATATGGGATACCGTCTCAAGATCTTCGTCTTTCTTAATAACGGTACCGATAAACGGAAGTGCGGCCTTGATCTTATCCGCACTGATACCTCCGAGTTGCAGCGCATTAACCCAGTCAATCAGCTCCGATGTGCTCGGCTTCTTCTTGACGGATTTCTCTTCTCTGATCGTATAGAAAACATCCATAGCTTCGGCAAGAATATGCTCATCGACTTTGTCGAAATGAGTCCTTACGATCTCATCCATAAGCTCTCTGTCCGGAAAAGCAATGTAATGGAACACGCATCTTCTGAGGAAAGCATCAGGCAGTTCCTTTTCGGCATTAGATGTAATAATAACGACCGGTCTGTGCTTTGCCTTGATCGTTTCTTTAGTCTCATGAATATAGAATTCCATCTGATCAAGCTCCCACAATAGATCGTTGGGGAACTCAAGATCGGCCTTGTCTATTTCATCGATAAGTAGAACAACCTGTCTATCGCTCGTAAATGCTTCTCCGAGCTTACCGAGCTTAATATATCTTGCGATATCGTCAACACCTTCTTCTCCGAACTGTCCGTCGTATAATCTTTGTATCGTATCATACATATACAGACCGTCCTGCGCCTTTGTTGTCGATTTGATGTTCCACGAAATAAGCGGCATGTCAAGTGATTCCGCTATCGCTTTTGCAAGCATCGTCTTACCCGTTCCGGGCTCACCCTTTATAAGAAGCGGCTTGGCAAGCGCTCTTGCCACATTGACCGCACTCATAAGCTCCTGCGATGCGATATATGTTCCTGTACTTTTAAATCCGCCGGTATTAATATCCATTTCCGGATTCCTTTCTGTCTGTTATTTACTACTCCGGCCATGAAAGACCGTAATATTCATCCTTTTTCTCTCTGCTCATAAGTGCGCTTACCGCATCTTTTACGGTTGCACCGTTAAACAGTATCTCATTGACGTATTCGATTATAGGCACTTCGACATCATATTTTCTGGCAAGACCGAGAGCCGCTTTGGCCGAATATACACCTTCCACGACCATATTGACTTCCTTCATTGCCTCATCCATCGACATTCCCTGTCCCATAAGCATTCCTGCCTTACGGTTTCTTGAATGTTTGCTGGCGCACGTAACAACCAGATCCCCTATACCGGTAAGTCCGGCAAAAGTCTCCGCTTTACCTCCCATTTTGACGCCCAGGCGTGATATCTCCGAAATACCTCTTGTGATCAGGGCTGCCTTGGTATTGTCACCATACCCCAGTCCGTCTGCCATCCCTGCCGCAAGAGCCACCACGTTTTTTAGTGCACCCCCGAGTTCGATCCCCAGCACATCAGGGCTCGTGTATACCCTGAACACTTTGCTCATGAACATATTCTGAACAAACTCAGCTGTTTCTTTCTTTTTGGCACCGACAACACATGTTGTTGGTATTCTCTTCCCGACTTCTTCCGCATGTGAAGGACCGGACATCACAGCGACCTTAGCCTGAGGAATCTCCTGTTCAATTATATCCGACAAGGTCATGAGAGAATCTTCCTCTATGCCCTTTGCTACGCTTACAATAACCTGATCTTTCTCTACCACAGAGCTCATGAGTGCCGCCGTACTTCTAGTATATACACTCGGAACCGCGAGGACGATAAGCTCCTTTTTATGACAAGCCATCTTAAGATCCGTCGTAAAAATCATGTCGTCCGGAAGAATGACTCCCGGTAGCTTATCCTTATGCTCGTGATATTTTTCAAGCATTTCGATCTCACTCTCCGCGATCGACCATAGCGTAACATTATGGCCGTTATCGGACAGGACGATCGACAGAGCGGTGCCCCAGCTTCCGGCACCGATCACACTGACATCAGCCATGTCAATAATACCTCCTCTATTTTACGTTGATCTCCGGATTGGAATGAAGGTAAGTCTTGCGTTCATTACCGGCAATCAATCTTTTGATATTCTCTTTATGTCTTATAAGCATCAGTATCGTAAGTATTATTATCAGAACGCTGTACTCTAAATACAGACCACTCATGCCCATACTCGTCCAGCCGTAAAAATCGGTTTTCATGAATACGAATGAGCAAACTATAAGGGCAACATACAAAAGTATCGATCCGAGCGAAACGTAGTGCGTTATAAAGAATATCGAAAAGAACACTATAATCCCGACAAGTGTCATTATCGGAGACAAACCGAATATTATAAATCCGGCAGTCGCGGCAATTCCTTTTCCGCCTTTAAAGCCCATATAGAACGGGAAATTATGTCCGAGGATAACACCGGCCGATGCATATACAAACAACAGGCTGATTATGTCCTGATGTGTCCCATTATAAATCAGTCTCGTGATACATATGGCAAGTCCGCACTTTAGAGCATCTCCGAGCAGAACTATAACGGCGTATTTAAGCCCCATCGTACGAAGTATGTTTGTCGTTCCGGCATTACCGCTTCCGTATTCCCTTATGTCTATTCCTTTAAGCTTGCCTACGATATAACCGGTCTGAAACAGACCGCATATATAACCTATGGCAAGGCATATCAATCTTTCAGTCACTGCTCTCCTCTTTCCCTGATAATGAACTTTAGAGGTGTTCCCGCGAATCCGAAGGACGCACGTATCTGATTTTCAATATATCTTGTATAAGAAAAATGCATCAGTTCCTTATCATTAACGAATATAACAAAAGTCGGTGGCTTAACCGCCACCTGGGTCATATAGAACAGTTTAAGGCGTCTTCCCTTGTCACTCGGCGGCTGCTGAAGAGCCACGGCTTCCGTCATGACCTCATTAAGAACACCCGTTGCGATACGCATAGATGCGTTGGCGCATACTGCATCTATCATTTCAAAAAGCTTTCCGAGTCTCTGCCCCGTAAGCGCCGAAACAAACATTATCTGCGCATAGGGAACAAATGACAGAACGCTTCGAATGTTCTTTTCGAACTTGTTAACAGTCTTGGAATCCTTTTCAACGGCATCCCATTTATTAACAGCTATAATGAGTCCTTTGCCGGCTTCGTGCGCTATGCCCGCGATCTTGGCTTCCTGTTCGGTAACGCCTTCAACCGCATCAATAACAAGAACTACAACGTCCGAACGCTCAATCGCCGCAACGGTTCTTACGACCATATAATGTTCAAGATCCTCTTTGACGTTCTTCTTTCTTCGAAGTCCCGCAGTATCTATAAAGATGTATTCTTTGCCGTTATTCTTAACAGGTGTATCAACCGCATCTCTTGTCGTACCGGCTATATCAGATACAATGACTCTGTCTTTACCGATCAGTTTGTTGATGATCGAAGACTTACCTACATTGGGCTTTCCTACAATCGCTACCTTAGGGCGCTCATCTTCCTCCTCCTCGTCCGTTTCGGGAGGAAAGCGTTCAATGACCGCATCAAGCAGTTCACCAAGCCCGAGACGGTTTGCGGCCGAAACGGATATCGGATCACCTATCCCGAGGTTGTAGAACTCGTATACGTCGTTTCCGAACTTCTTCTGGTCATCTACCTTATTAACACAAAGAACAACCGGCTTGCGGCTTCTTCTAAGCATATCGCAGACCTTCTGGTCGGAATCGACGAGTCCCTGTTTTACATCAACAATAAAAATGATGACGTCAGCAGTGTCGATAGCTATCTGAGCCTGCTCCCTCATCTGTGAAAGAATGATATCCGAACTTTCCGGTTCTATTCCGCCGGTATCTATTATTGTAAAATTACGGTCGAGCCATGATGTCTCGGCATAGATCCTGTCTCTTGTAATTCCCGGAGTATCTTTTACAATTGAGATCCTCGACCCCGCAATCACATTAAAAAGAGACGATTTACCGACATTAGGACGACCGACTATAGCAACGATAGGCTTACTCATAAAGCTTCTCTTTCAGTATCAAATTAACCAAATCCAATCCGTTTGATTTTACTATATGTGTATGTACTTGTAAAGTCTCATCAAGCTGTGAAACCGTTACATTATCAAGGAAAATCTCCTCATCCGCCTTCATCATACACTCAGGAATCAGCAAGGTTTTGCCGAGGTCTTTACCCTTAAGCTGAGCGATGATGTCACCTCCCGTAAGCAGTCCCGCCACGGTGATATTTTCTCCGAAAAAATCATTCCGGATTGCGTATACTTCGTAGCTTACATTCGGAAACAGGCTGCAGATCCTGGCGGTAACATCATTAACATATGACTGTGCCAAAGTGCCGGTAACTATGGAAAATTTCATCGAATATGCGGCAGGATCAATCATATTGCTGTCTATATCAGCTTTTACGCGCTCGTATGCGGCTTCGTATTCTTCAATCATAAGCCGCAGCATCCCAACTCCGTTTTCAAGCTGTGGATAATCATCATACTCTTCTGCGGGCGGAATATCGACACCTGCAAGTATATATATCTCATCGGAAGCATGTGCAAAATGGATACCGTGATCCGCCATCGCCTTTTCCTGAATATCCGAAATGATTTCAAGCGTTGCGATCGCATCTTCCTTCTCTATCTTCTCAAGCGGATACAGGCCATCCCTGTACTTCGTAATACCGACCGGTACAACCGACACGCTCTGCATAAGCGGTGCATATTCCAGAAGATCCGAAAGCGTCCTTCTTAAGTGTTCCCTGTCATTTACGCCTTTACACAATACAACCTGTCCGTTCATCGTAATTCCGGCGTCGTAAAGCGTTTTGATTTTCTTAAGGGCATCTCCGGCAAACCTGTTGTTGAGCATCATGCACCGAAGCTGAGGTTCGGTAGTCTGTACCGAGATATTGATGGGACTTAGGCGATACCTGATGATCCTGTCGATGTCATGATCGTCCATATTCGTAAGCGTTACGTAATTGCCCTGCAAAAAAGACAGTCTTGAATCGTCATCTTTGAAATACAAAGTCGGTCTCATACCCTTTGGCATCTGATCGATAAAGCAGAATATACAGTTGTTCCTGCAGCTTCTGTACTCATCCATCAGACCCGATTCGAATTCGATACCAAGATCCTCGGATTCGTCTTTTTCTATCTCAAGCTCCCATTCTTCACCGTCGGGCTTACGGATCAAAACGGTAAGCTCCTCGCTTTGCATAAGGAATCTGTAATCGAATACATCTTCAACGGGATTCTGGTCAATACAAAGAAGAGCATCGCCGGCCGTGACACCCATCTCGTCGGCAATGCTTCCCTTTTCAACGCTTTTGATAATATGAACATGTTCTTTCATAAATTGCCCTGCTACCCGGCCTAACCGAGTAACGCCTTCATCGGATCTATTTTCTTTGCAAGATCGAATATACTGTCCTGCTCATTTTCAAGATAATCCTTAAGCTGTGCCACCTCTTCTTCCGAAAAGCCCGAATTGTTAATAAGCTTTCCTCCGGGAATGGAAAACTCGGCACTCTTATCTCCGTCTTCGAACAGAACATAGACGGCTTTGCTGTCTTTGGTGCGTGTCATTGTCGACACACTCATTCTGATCTCGTTGTTCATATGACTATTATATACTATTTGTCCGTACTTCCAAAGCCTCCGTTTCGCTCGGCATCGGTATCGTCATCAACCGTTATGCCGTAAGGAATGAACAGCCCCTGCGCGAAGCCGCCTCCCCTGGGCACATCCACGATCTTGCCTTCATTGGAATCATTTGTGATTTTAATGAAAATGTGTCCCTCATTGTCGGAATTATAATAATCGCTGTCGATTATACCGACCGTATTGTTAAGCTGCAGACGGAACTTGAATCCGAGACCGCTTCTGGGAAACACCATAAGCACCCAGTCTTCGTCCATTTTGGCTCTGATACCCGTAGGAATCTTCACGGTCTGTCCGCTCTCAAGATGAATATCGACCGGTGTGTGAAAATCATATCCGGCGGAGCCTGACGTTGCACGCTTCGGAAGCTCTATATCGTTATAAATTCGTTCGATCTCTTCGCGTGTACCGCCAAAATCATCTTTATACGCTTCGTAGAACTGATCGAAGCTGACTTTTTCGAACTGTGCGATTCTCTTCACCTTAATGTTCTCCCATTCTTAATAATAATCATCACAATAAATTACCGGTATCTCGGGGGTATCAGAAGCGAGAGTTGCCGCTACATCAATCACGCGCTGGTTCGCGCTTCCCTTCCAAAGCAGCTTAACATCCCGCTCCTCTATATGAAATTCCCCGTCCACCAGAACGTCAATAAGCTTCATCAGCGGGTCTTCGTACAGGTTATCCCATACATCGCCCGTATACATCCATATACTCTTGTCAGGGAACTTCTCCCTGATCTCGGTCGCAAGATTTCTAATATCCTGATAGTTGTTGCAATACATCGGATCGCCGCCCGAAAACGTGACACCGCTTATGTACGGTTTGCGAAGCTCGGCAAATATTTCCTCCTTTGCCCCTTCATCAAACGGAAGTCCTCCGTTCGGATCCCACGTGGACGGATTCTGACAGCCTTCACAGCAATGAGAACATCCCGCAACCCAGAGGACAACTCTCAGACCGTCACCGTTGAGCATGTCGTCCTTGGTTATGTTATGATATCTCATTACATGCTCTTCCTTTCCGCTATCTCAGCCATCTTGGCATCGTTGAGACGCGTGTCTCCGTGTACTCTCGAATATGAAAGATATCCGTTCATTCGGTCGATCTTCGTAAGATTACGGCTGCCGCATTTCGGACAAACGTCCATCTCAAGTTCCTGATGTCCGCAGTCATCACAATATGCAAGTGACATGTTGACTCCTTCATACAGTCCCATATCCATTGCCCTGTTTATAAGAGTCCTGATCGCTCCGAGATTATAATCGATCGGATAACGAACGTATTGTATCTTGCCTCCGTTTGAAAGCTCCCAGAACCTGTATTCACTGTCCTGCTTCTCTATAGGTGTAATATCTTCACTTACATGACAGTGGAAGCTGTTTGAAACATAATCTCTGTCGGATACATTCTCTATGATTCCGTACTTCTTCCTAAACTGCTTGACCTGAAGTCCGCACAAATTCTCGGCCGGAGTACCGTATATCGCATAAAGATTACCGTCCTCTTCTTTGAATTCGGTTATTTTTGTATTAATGTATTCAAGCACTTCGAGTGCAAACTGTCCGTCTTCGTATAACGATTTCTTGTTGTAGAGCTGCTGAAGCTCATTAAGCGCCGTAATACCGAATGAAGCAGTCGCATATTTAAGTAGCGGTTTGATCTTGTCGGTAAGCTTTAAATGACCCTGATAAAATCCTCCTTCGCAGTATGCAAGCGGATTCGTTGAAGCCCTCATCTCACCGAGATATGCATAAGTTCTTATATGCAGCTGTCTGATAAGGTTTAAGTAATAATCAAGAACCGTATAGAAGTCCTTGGACTCCTGTCTTGATTTGGCCAGTATCATGGGGAGATTAAGCGATACAGCTCCGATGTTAAACCTTCCGACAAATACGGGTACATCGTCATCATCAGCCGGATGCATGCCTCCTCTTTCGTACCACGGTGACAGGAATGCACGGCATCCCATCGGTGATATGATCTTGCCGTATCTTTTGTACATTGAAGCGATATAACCTTTGCCCGTAAGTGACAGCCAGTCGGGATACATCGTCTTGCTGGAACATCTGACTCCCGCCTCAAATACATCCTCAAGCTCTTTGCCTTCTCCGTGAAGGTTCTCATCATATAAGAACACGATCTTCGGGAACAAAACAGGCTTCTTGCATTCCTTCTTGCCTTGTCCGGCACGTCTTACGTCAAGCATCGTGATCGTTGCCATCCTGGCAAATCTTCCGGTTCCCGTTCCTGCGGTTACCGTGATAAACGGATAATCACCTCTTGAACTTGCCACGGTATTAAACTTGTATTCCCAGCCCTGGAAGCCCTGCTCAAAATCACGGTGAACATCTTTGCCGGCTTCCTCCTCGGCCTTTTCCTCGTTTATTCCGAGATCCGTATACTTCTTTATGTATTTCCTGTAGCTCTTTTCTGCGTAAGGCTCAAGAATAAGATCAACGGAAGGAACCGTAAATCCGCCGTACTGCTGACTCGCCGCGGACAAAACAATATCTCCGATAACATCGAAAGCAACATCAAGCGTCTTAGGTTCGTTGTACCAGATGTTACCCATCTCAAAACCGCCTCGAAGAACGTTTTCAACGTCAAACAGGCAGCAGTTCATCGTGTCTCTTCTTGCGGACATATCGTGTATATAGATGTATCCGTCACGACACGCCTGTATTTCTTCGGTTGTAAGGAAAAACTTCTGATACAGTTCTTTGTTGAACTGGTTGAAGATAAGGCTCCTCTTAGTGGAAACAAGCGCCGAATCCGTATTGGCATTCTCCTTGTCTCCAACGTACATGATGGACTGGCTCTTCATGTACACATCATCGAGCATTCTGACGAAATCCTGCTTGTAATTTCGATAATCCCTGTAACTCTTGGCTACAATGGGCTTAACCTCCTCAAGAGCGGACTCCACAATATTATGCATTATCGGTATAGGTATCTCATCCACGTCAAGCTCATTGACTCTGTCAACAACCTTCTGGCATATAAAAGCCTTCTCCTCTTCGGAGAACTTCGTAAGTGCCCTGTATGCCGATTTACCGACGGCATCAACAACCTTCTGGACATTAAAGTCCTCGTGAGTACCGTCTTTCTTGATCATTTTGACAGGCTTGTCAGGCTTATACAGTGATGCGTAATCTACGGCATCTTCGCTTTTTTTCTCTGATTCAGTGGATAAAACCGCCATGATGTGAGAACCTCCCGAAAAAAGAAATAATCAATATATTGTAGTGGCATAAATAAGTTAACACTATATAATGATGATTGTCAACGGAGATTTTTAATCATATTTAATACGGATTGTATTTTTATTAATGCAAATGGAATTAACTCGTGTTATATTATTGGTAAAAAAGAAAGAGTGGGGCAAGCAGATGGCACTGGCCGGAGCATTTAAAGCACAACTGAAGAACGGAAGTTATTATTACAGGAGTTCAATAACATACCGTAACAAACATATCAGTCTCGGAAGCTATGACACGGAAGAACGTGCTCACGCTGCCTACAAGGTTGCCAAGGAGATAATATCAAATAAGGCGATTACGATTGATGCGTATCGTACGGATACCGCTCTTGATTTTGACAAGTTTGTTACTCTTATCAATTTCAGAGACAACAATGTCTACATCAAGAATCCCATATATCTTGAAAAGAGCTATTTTCAGTATTATCTGACTCCTTCGCTTATATTCAAGTTCGATACGGACGATCTGTTCTATTTCGCAAGTCATAAGATCAGTCGCAGAAACGGACATTTCTGGGTTGCGGATTACGGAATGCAGGTCAATCTCTACAGCAGATACGGTATCAAACCGCACGCTGTTCTTGACAGGGATTACAGATTCATTAACGGCGACAGATATGATTTCAGATATGACAATATCGAGATCATAAACAGATATACGGGCGTATATGCCGTCAAACGAAGTGTATATACAAAGTATTCGGCAAGAATACTCGTAAACGGATTATATACGATCGGAACGTACGACACGGAAGTAGAAGCTGCCATAGCATACAACAAGGCCGCCGATATAATCAAGAAAGCCCGCCCCGGCAAGAACTTTCGACAGAACTATATCGACAGTCTTTCCGCCAAGGAATATGCACTTATGTATATCAAGGTTCCGATTTCCGACAGAATATTCGCAGACTTTACGTAACAGTCAATATGACAATGAAACGTCGTAACGAAAAACAAGACCCGATATCGGGTCTTGTTTTTCGTATAATTATTAATCTGTTATTTGTAGAATGTATGCGAGCCGTATCTGAACAGATACTCTTTATTACCCCACTTTTGGGAATTACACTTTTGGAAGTATACGGCCCCGAGTGAATTATCCTCTCCGGAAATCGCACCAAGCACTGCCTTCTTCGTAAGAGGATCTACATCCGTCACCTTATACGCTCCGCTTTCTACCGGATCGAACTGGCCAGGTGCTTCAATGACTGATACGATATCATCACCCCATATACCGGTTTCGACTCTGTTTAACACTACGTTTGCTACAAGTCTCCTGCCGTCAAGATCTTCCGTGGCAGCTTCACACTGTACCAGTCTCTCAAGAGCATCAATCTCGTCAACAGAAAATACCTTGGACATATCGACATCATTGTCGGTCGTTGCAACAAGCGTCTCCGATTTATCAGCCTCATCCAAATCATCCGAATCAACTATATTGAACAACTCTCCGGTTTCGGGAAGCTGAACATCATAAGTCTTATCGGATTCAGGTGTGTCATCGTAAACAACTTCGGGCATCTCTTCGATATTCGGAATCGCATCAACGATTTCCTCAACCTGTTCATCTTCGAGCGATTCAATACCCGACAGGCTACCAAGAACCGAACTGTATTCAATTACTTTGCGGCTTGCGTACGAGCCTGTGTCTTCGCCGTCATTCAAAACCACCTGAGGTCTTGACGGTTCTACGAAAAAACTGACACATAACAGTATCGCTCCGCACAGTACGCTTATGCACCATAAATGCGTATCAATGTTGATACACTTTAAAATGGAGAATAAGCGCTTGGCATTTTTTGACATAATAATATTCCTCACTCTAAAGCAAGGAATATTTTAGCACAATCACAAGCTGATTTGTTACGTAATTATTACATTTCTATATTTTCAACAACAATATGTGCTGTTACGGTATGAAATTTATAAAATATCGCCAAAATTATTTCTGCTCGTAATCGATAAAGCTCATGTTTAAATCAATATCGCCCGTTATTCCATCGATTTTTCCGCGTTTGCTGTATTGCCACATGCTGAATCTGTACGGATAATCCGTAGGTGTATTGTAGTCCGAAAGCCACACATCATAATCGGCAAGATCTTCAAGATTAAGTCCGGATACGAGCATATCCTTTGCTGCATATATTATAGGTTTGTACCCGTAACCCTTTACGGCATCGCAAAAGCTCTTTACAATTGCCGTTCTCTCTTTATCCGTAAGCTTATCAGTACGCGCCTCGTCACCTTCAACGCGTTCAACATCAATGGCAATCGGGTATTTAACATTGAATCCGGATACCGCACCTATGATATAGTTGGCTTCTTCAACCGCTTCGGTTTCGTTGATCGCCTGCGAGTAAAAATATGCGCCTATCTGTATTCCGGCAAGCTGTGCGTTCTGGGCATACTCTACGAACTTCTCATCAAGATTGATCCTGCCCGTGCCGTATCCCCTGCTTCCGAGACGAAGCATTACAAAACCTACACCGTTTTCCTTAAGCTTATTAAAATCGACGCTTCCGTTATACTTGGACAGATCCACGCCTTTTATCGACTCTCTCTTACTGTCCTTGTATGTAAGTATTCCGTTATCGCTTAACAGATGATCGCCGGTAAAATCATAATCGTTCTTCGGAACATCCGAAAGAATCTCATAGTATTTCTTTTTACCGTTTTCATCGGTTACTGCTATATAGCCCTCACGATCTTCAGACCCCGAATTATCCTCATTAAGGTTATTCAGGCTACCTTCTCCCGTCTCACCGTTTTCATCTCGCTTGTTTTTTGATGTTTTCCCCGTAGAGCCTTCGTCAACAACATATGTATCGTTATTTGATCCGTCTGTTGTATTTGTTTTGCCGGCTTTTTTATCTGTAGGGGATATATCATCATCCTCATATACCGTATCGGGATCACGGTACGGCGTAAGTTCACCTTCATCTTCTTCGGGTAACGGTTTCGGTTTCTTCGCATCTTCCCAAAACTCAAGCTCATCGGATGTTATGTTATGGCTTTCCTTTAAAAAATCGTCCTCGTCCGTCTTTTCCTCGGTTTTGGCCGTCTGAGGCTTGGGCTTGGCGGTTTCCTTGTCGGAATTAACATACAATACAACAAGAAACAGTAAAATAACAGCCGATGCGGCAGCTACACACATCGCAACAGTTTTTTGATATGATCTGTTATCATCCGGATCCTTGTTATAAAAATTAGATTCCATAAACAGTCACCTCTTTAATGATCCTCTTGACACGGTCTCAACATATGTATAGAAATATATATGTATGAAAACAGTATCTATCTATAAAATCACAATCGTTCTTCTTATAATACCGCTCCTGACACTGTCATCGTGTTCAAATAACACCTCGAACCACGGTTCAAAAAGCGGTCTGTATTTCGATACAGTCGTAAGTGTCGATATATACGGCGTATCCGATAAGGATGCCGGGCAAATACTTGACGAATGTATGAGTATTTGCGATAAATACGAAAAACTGTTCAATAAAAATATAACAACAAGCGATATTGCAAAAATCAATTCATCCGGCGGGCAAAGCGTTCACGTAGATCACGACACGGTTGAACTGATTGATAACGCACTTTATTATTGCAAATCTTCAAACGGCCTGTTTGATATAACAATTGATCCGGTATCATCACTGTGGGATTTTCACGGTGATAACAATACAGTTCCTGACAGCACGACTCTCAATCGGGCATGCAGCCACGTCGACTACAGAAATATCACGATTGATGAAGCAAATGATACAATAACACTTGCGGATCCCGAATCTTCGATAGATATCGGGGCAGCTGCCAAAGGTTTCATTGCGGACAAGATTGCTGAATATCTGCTTCAATATAAAATAACTGGCGCTATCATAAATATGGGTGGTGATATGCGTCTTATCGGAACCAAACCGGACAACAGCCTGTTCAACATCGGGATTAACGATCCCGAAAACGGCGGCAGCTGTATCATGTCACTATATATAAGCGACATGTCGGTCGCAACAAGCGGCACTTACGAACGATGCTTTACTTCAGGTGGCAAAACATACCACCATATTCTCGATCCGGCGACCGGATACAGCACCAAAACCGACATACGCTCCGTTACGGTCATCACCAACAGCTCCCTGGCCTCCGATTGTCTATGTACCGTTTCCATCCTGAAAGGATCCGACGAAGCCTATTCCATGATCGAACAGCTTCCCGACACCGAAGCCGTATTCATTTTAAACGACGGCAGCGTGATAAAAACTCCCGGTGCAAATAAATATATCAGAAATTGATTATCTTCTTGGGACATTTTTCCGCACACTGTCCGCATCTGGTACATTTATCGTAATCAATGTGTGCGACATTGTTCTCTACGGTCACGGCACCGAATTCACACGTCTTAACACAAATACCGCAACCGACACAACCTGCTTTGCACGCTTTCATTGTCACGGGGCCTTTATCCTTTGAGGAACATGCAACCCTGACATTCGCATCATACGGAACAAGCTCCACAAGACCGAGCGGACATGCATTAACGCACTTTCCGCACGAACCGCATTTTTCGGGATCGACAACTGCTACACCGTCAAGAATGCTGATTGCATCGTTGTCACATACATTTTTGCATGATCCGAATCCAAGACAACCGTAATTACACTTTTTGCTACCGCGTCCCGGAGCCATAACCGCACTTCGGCAATCTTTGGGGCCTGTATAATCGTAACTTTCCTCAGCTACATTGCAGGTGCCGTTACACTTAACAAAAGCAACCCTCTTTACAAATTCTCCTGCGTCTACCCCCATTATGTCCGCTATCTTGTCGGCAACCTCTTTGCCGCCGACAGGACACCCGCTGACGGGAGCCTCTCCTTTGGCTATTGCCGCAGCAAGACCCGAGCAGCCCGGATAGCCGCAACCGCCGCAGTTGTTTCCGGGAAGCGCCGCAAGAACATCTTCTTCGCGCTTATCAACTTTAACCGCAAACTTCTTGGCGAAAAAGCTTAAGAATATACTGATGAGCAGTCCGCAACCCGCTACGACCGCGACTGCTATGATTATTCCCTGAATATCCATCTGATATCTCCTTGATCATTTAACGAAACAGTCTACTTGAGCGATGAAAATCCGAAAAACGCTATAGCCATAAGGCATGCCGTAAGAAGAACTATTGGCATTCCTCGAAAAGCTTTCGGAATGTTGTTATATTCCATCTTTTCCCTGAGTCCCGCAAGTATCACTATGGCAATGAGAAATCCCACAGCCGTTGCGAATCCGTTGACAACTCCTTCAAGTATCGTATAGTCTTTCTGAACATTTGTAAGCGCAACACCCAAAACCGCACAGTTTGTCGTGATCAGCGGAAGGTATACGCCCAGAGCCTGATACAGTCCTTTCATCTTTTTCTTCAGAAACATTTCAACAAACTGTACCAAAGCCGCTATAACAAGTATAAACACGATCGTCTGGAGATACGTGATATCAAACGGTACAAGAAGGAACTTGTATATCACGCCGGCAACAGCTGATGCAAGCGTAATGACAAATACAACCGCGGAACCCATTCCGGCAGCCGTATTGATTTTCTTGGATACTCCGAGGAACGGACATATACCGAGAAACTGGGATAATACAACATTATTAATAAATGCGGATCCAATCGCAATGATAAGCAGTTTTCCTATCATCTCTGACCCTCCTTACCTGCGGTTCTTCCACCGCACATCGTATTGGGACACATCTTGCAAAGCTTGTCACAGTCTCCCGTAATACCCGTATCTTTGCCCTTTGCCATCTTTATCTTATTCATAAGCGCGACAAGGAATGCAAGCACAAGAAATGCCCCGGGCGCAAGTATAAATATCGTGAGAGGCTCATAGCTTTCCGGAAGAACGGCAATATCAAATAAAGTGCCGTTTCCCACAAGTTCTCTTACCATTCCGATACATGTAAGACCGAATGTGAATCCAAGTCCCATACCAAGTCCGTCAAAAGCCGAATAGATCATCGCGTTTTTGGACGCATAGCTTTCCGCACGGCCGAGTATTATACAGTTAACCACTATAAGCGGGATATACAGTCCCAAAGCTTCGTAGAGTGTCGGAATGTATGCCTTAAGAAGCAGTTCCACTATCGTAACAAAGCTTGCAATGACAACGATAAATGCCGGTATTCTGACTCCGTCGGGTATGACTTTGCGAAGCATTGAAATAATGATATTGGACATTATGAGGACTACCGTTGTTGTAAGTCCCATTCCAATACCGTTTATAGCTGATGTTGTAACCGCCAGAGTAGGACACATACCCAGCATAAGAACAAATGTCGGATTTTCTTTAATAAGTCCGTTTATCAGACGTTCAAAACACTTTTTCATTGTGCGCCACCTCCCAACATCGCGAAATATGCCAGGCCGGCATTAACTGCATTCGTAACGGCTTTGGTCGTGATTGTTGCACCGCTGATCGCATCAATCTCAAAATCAGCCGAAGCACCGGTCTTCGTGTAAGTAAACTGAGAGACCGCTTTGTTCTTGAACTGATCCTTGAACTTATCTTCCTTAGCCTTCATACCGAGACCTGCAGTCTCGGATATCTTGAGCATTTCTATGCCCTTTACGGTTCCGGCGTTATCAATACCCATAGATACGGTAATGTCACCGCCGTAACCTTCATGACTCGTTACGGTTATAACGTATCCGATCTTATTTGAAGATGCATCAAGCGCATAAACCGCAGAGTCGATCTGAACTCCCGATATACCCGCAACGCCGTCTTCGTCTGAAGGAACCGATAAATCGTCTGACTCATCAAAGCTTACCGCTTCGGGGAAAACTTTCTGATAGGCCGTCATCTTGGTCTTCTCTTCCATTTCGGCTATGGGAAGCTTTGTGACATCATAAACATAACCGAGTCCGAATCCGGCAACAAGCGTTATAAGCGTGAGGCAGAGAACGTTTTTGATACCGCTTTTCATCAGATCTCACCCCCTTTTCCGAAACACTTAGGGAGTGTCATCTTTTCAATTAACGGCACAAGGAGATTGCTTATTATGATTGCATAGCTGACTCCCTCTGCCGAAGAGGAAAATACTCTCAAAACTCCGGTAAGCAGACCGCAGCATACTCCGAAGATAATGCGTCCCGTCTTGGTAATGGGACTCGTAACATAATCGGTCGCCATATAAAACGCACCGAGAATAAGACCGCCACCGCAAAGCTGTGCGGCCAGATAAGTAATATTCCATCCGTTTCCGGAAAACAATCCGATAAACAGCACAAAAGACACAAGATACGCACACGGAATCCTGAAGTCGATAATTCCCATCACAATGAGGAAAATCGCTCCGCAAAGAAGAAGCAGTGTGCTTATCTCACCTATGGTTCCGGGAATACGTCCCAAAAACATATCCGTTAAATCAACGGGAATGCCGTCGCGAAGATTGGCCAGCGGTGTGGCACATGTTACCCCGTCATAGGAAAATGCCGTCATTCTTGCGGTAAAGCAGATTACAAGAAAACATCTTCCACCAAGTGCGGGATTCATAAAGTTCTGGCCGAGACCGCCAAACAGCATTTTAACAACGATCATGGCAAATACGCTTCCTATCACACCCATCCACCATGTTGCTTCGGGAGGCAGGTTGAGTGCAAGTAGAAGTCCGGTAACTACCGCGCTTAAGTCTCCTATCGTTATCGGAAGCTTCATCAGTTTGACATAAAGGAATTCCGATACAACACATGTCAAAACACATACCGCCACAAGAAGTGCGGCATTGAAGCCGAATCTGTATATTCCGTATACTGTTGCCGGAAGCAGGCTTATTATTACAAGGAACATAATCCTTGAAGTGGACATCTTGCTTCTTACATGGGGAGAAGCAGAAACTTTGATCATATCACTCATATTCGCCCTCCTCACTTTTTCTTTCTTCTGTTTGCAAGTACCCACTGACGCATCATTTTAATTTCCTGCGTCAGATGGCGCTTGGCGGGACATATGTAACTGCAGCACCCGCATTCAACACATTCAAGCCCGTTGAGCTCAACGAACTTTTCTTCATCATAATGCTCTGCTATATCCGCAAGCTTTGACGGAAGCAGTCTTGAAGGACACGCCTCAACACATCTTCCGCAGTTGATGCATGCACTTGCGGGATAGTCAGAAACGGGATCTTTTAAGAAAGCGGTAATGGCCGATGATGATTTGGTCACCGGTACATGGGTGTCAAACAGCGCAAAGCCCATCATCGGACCGCCTGATATTATCTTCTCCGGCGTTGACTTGAATCCGCCTGCGGCATCGATAAGATCGTCATAGCTCGTTCCTGTAAATACCCTGTAGTTTTGCGGATATTTAATAGCATCACCGGTTATGGTTACAATACGCTCCATAAGAGGCTTACCCTCTATGACCGCATGATACACCGCAACTATCGTATCAACGTTGTTGACAATACAGCCGGCATCTGCGGGAAGCATAGTGGAATTGATGGCTCTTTTGGTCGTTGCATAAATAAGCTGTCTTTCAGATCCCTGCGGATACTTGGTCTTTAACACCTTGACGCTTATTCTCGGCTCATCGATACAAAGATCCTTCAGAACCCTTATGCAGTCAGGCTTGTTGTCCTCAACCGCAAGAATACCTTTTGCATGTTCAAACAGGCACAGAATTATCTTAAGTCCCGCAACAAGCTTCTCCGGCTCTTCTATCATCCTGCGATAGTCGGATGTCAGATACGGTTCGCATTCTGCACAGTTTGCAATTACATAGTGAATCTTACCGGGATCTTTCGGTGAAAGCTTGACATGGGTAGGAAATCCCGCACCTCCCATTCCGATGATACCCGCCTCACGGATTATCGCTATGACTTCTTCTTTCGTCATTTCCGCTATAGGCTTTACCGGTATAGGCGGCGCTTCCTCGTATGCATCGTCGTTTTCAATAACGATCGAAGGCGTCATCATTCCCTGAACATTCCTTCTGTCCTCGATAGCCTTTACCGTTCCCGATACAGACGAATATATATGAGCTGACACGAAACCGTTTGCCTCAGCGATTTTCTGCGCACGCAGAACCCTCTGCCCGACCGAAACAACGGGCACCGCGGGAGCACCGATATGCTGTGAAAGCGGATATACAAGCTCAGGACTTGAAGGAAGAAGATCAATGATGGCCTTATCTTTGGTGAGATCCTTACCTTCATAGGTGTGGATACCGCCCTTAAATGTTAAAGCTGACATAATACCCTCTCCTTGAGTAATATAATAAAACTTGTATCATTATAACATAAAACTATACTAAATATACTTTTTACTTTATACTGTTTTATCGAAAGGATCACTTATCATGCAGACGATCGACAGACTGTATAAGGACTACAAACCGCTTTATCCGATGGAACGGTTTTGCGATACATCATCGGCACTCTTTGTTGATATAGAGACGACCGGATTGAAAAAGGAAACAACCTCACTATATCTTATAGGATGCGGATATTACACATGCGAAGGATTACAGACAAGATTGTTCTTTGCCGAATGCGAGGACGAAGAACGGATTATACTTGATAGCTTTGCTGATTTTGTCAAAGGGTTTACACATCTGTTTCATTTTAACGGTCTGCGTTTTGACATCCCGTATCTTCAATACAAGGCTGATCAATACGGCATTACCGGTTTGTTCGATCACACACAGCAGATCGATGTATATAAGCTGTGCAAGCCTCTGCGCTATCTTCTTTTTCCCGATTCCATGAAGCAGAAATCAATAGAATCATTTCTCGGAATCAACCGCGATGACAAGTATAACGGCGGAGAGCTCATTGATGTGTACAAGAGATTTGTACTTACCAAAAATCTCGATGATCTTAATCTTCTCATAACCCACAACAGAGAAGACGTCACCGGAATGCATCTTATCATGCCGATACTTTACTATCTTGATCTTAAAGATGCCATACTGTCATATGACGGTTATAGCGTAAACAGCTACAACGACTATGAAGGCAATAAGCTCGAGGAAGTGATTTTCGAATATACATTGGATCATGATCTTCCGTGCTCATTCTCCGCAAGAACCGAGAGCATGTTTATTAAGGTCAACGTCGATAACCGCAAGCTGTTAATAAGACTTCCGATATATGATTTTGATATGAAGATCTATTTTGAAGATTACAGGAACTACTGCTATCTTCCCGAAGAGGACAAAGCAATTCTTCGAACAATAGCAATGGCACTTCCCAAAGACAGATACAAAAAAGCCACGAAGGAAACATGCTATCAGAAGGTGTCGGGAAAGTTTGTAAAGCAGCCCGGTAACCTGTTTACACCCGTGCTTAAGACCGATCTTAAAGATAAGAAAAAATACTTCCGGTTTCCCGAAGATTTCCAAAAAGAAAAGGCCGAACAATTCGGCCGTGATCTTTTAAACGTATTCTTTACAATGAAGAGACGATGATCAACCTTTAAGCAGTTCATCCTTTCTCTCGTAATAGAAGGAATTCCTTCTTTCAAATCCGTACTTCTTATGGTTCATGATCTGCTCGGTACTTCCGATGAAGAACAAACCTCCGTTACACAGACTGTTCGAGAATTTCATGAACAATTCGTCCTTAGCTTCTTCGGTAAAGTAGATCAATACATTTCTGCATACTATGAAATGATATCCCTTTGCGTACGGATCTTTTAACAGATTGTGTTCTTTGAACTCAACCCTGGATTTAATCTCATTACTGATCTGATATGAATTACTGACCTTGGTAAAATACTTATCCTTAAGATCCTTGGGAACTCCTGTCAGAGACTTTTCCGCATACAGTCCTGTCTTGGCTGCGGCGATAACCTGTTTATCAAGATCAGTAGCATAGATCTTAATCTGGTTAAGCGGCAGATGTCTTGAAAGTGCCATTACAAGCGAATAAGGCTCATCACCTGTTGAACATGCCGCACTCCATATCTTAAGATTCTTCCCGAACTTGTTTAAAAGCTCCGGAATGAACTCCTTATCCATTAGCTCCCACTGATCGGTATTTCTGTAGAATTCGGAAACATTGATCGTAAGGTAATTAACGAATTCCTCGAACAGAGCCTTGTCGGTTCTGATCGCGTTTACAAAATCGTCATAGCCCTTGATCTTATGTTTGTCTATCAAAGTATTGATTCTGCGCTTCATCTGGTTTTCTTTGTAAGCGCTCAGATCAATGCTTGTCATTTTCAGGATGTTAGACTTAAAACCTTCGTAATCCATTCATATTCCCCGATCGTTAATTAGTTTCTGAAGCAGCCTCTTCGGCGTCCTTTGTCTCTGCTGCAACAGCTTCGATATCAACCGATTCAGCTTCGGCATCAGATGCAGGCTCATCCGGAAGAAGTGCCTTCATTGAAAGTGATATCTTCTTGTTATCGATATCAAAGTCAACAATCTTGGCTGTAACTTCCTGACCTACAGAAAGAATATTGGAAGGCTTGTCGATGTGATCCCTTGAAATCTGGGATACATGAAGAAGTGCATCAATACCTTCCTCAAGCTCTATGAATGCACCGAAATCGGTCATTCTTGCAACCTTACCGGTAACTTCCTTGCCTACAGCAAACTTGTTCTGCGCATCAACCCAAGGATTCTCATCGTCAAACTTACGTGAAAGAGCGATCTTTGTACCGTTGATCTCCTTAACGAAAACCTTGACTTCCTGACCGGGCTTGTAAACTTTGCGGGGATTCTCAACGCGTCCCCAGCTCATCTCGGAAATATGAAGCAGTCCGTCTGCTCCGCCAAGATCTATGAATACACCGAAATCAGTAACGTTCTTAACAACTCCGGTGATAACATCGCCGACCTTAAGATGCTCGAAAAGTTCCTTCTGAAGCTTTTCTCTCTCAGCCATAAGAAGCTGCTTGCGATCACCGATGATACGTCTCTTTCTCGGATTGAACTCAGTAATAACGAACTCGATCTCCTGTCCGAGATACTTGGACAGATCTTTTTCGTAGCCGTCAGATACGAGTGATGCGGGAATGAATACTCTCGACTCTTCAACGAGAACGCTTAAACCGCCGTCAAGTACTTGTGCAACTTCTGCCTTGAGTACTTCCTTATTCTCAAATGCTTCTTCAATCCTCTTGTTACCCTTATCAAAAGCTAGACGCTTATATGACAGGAGAACCTGTCCGTCACCGTCATTTACTTTGATTACCTTTGTATCCATCTTGTCGCCGACATTCACAACGGTAGTCAGGTCGATATTGGGTGTATTCGAATATTCGTTACGTGTAACTATACCATCAGCTTTGTAACCGATATTGAGTATGATCTCATCAGGCTTAACCGCGATAACAGTTCCTTCAACTACCTCTCCATTGTGTATTGTTTTGCAAGATTCTTCTAACATTTGTTCAAAAGTTAATTCTGACATAATTTTGAACCTCCTCGATAATATTTTTTGGGGTGGAAGCCCCTGCAGTAATGCCTACACGTCGGAGTGATCTTTGCGGATCGATTTCAAGATTATCCTTGGTCTGTACATACTTAGTACAATTACATTCACGACTGCAGATTTCGTAAAGCTTTTGTGTGTTGGAGCTCTTGCTGTCTCCGATTACAATCATCATATCGACCGACATGGCAATTTTCTTCGCCTCTTCCTGCCGCTTGCTCGTCGCACTACAGATTGTATTCACAACGTTAACATTGTACCCTTTATTTCGCAAAATTTCAACTAATTCTTTAAATTTACCAAGTCGAAATGTAGTCTGGGAAACGACCGTTATCTTTCTTTCGTCACCCAGAAAAAATGAATTTGCCTCTTCCTCATTTTCAATTACAGTCGCAGGATTTTCGGGATCACACCAGCCGATTATCCCACATACTTCCGGGTGATTGCGGCTCCCGATCACGATGATTTTATTGCCTTTTTTGCTGTCACTTTCGACGATCGAATGGATTTTCTTAACGAACGGACACGTCGCATCTACAACCTTCATGCCCGACTCTTCAAGCTGTTTGGCAACATCTTTTGAAACACCGTGACTTCGTATGATCACGGTTCCCTTTTCGAGTCCGGCGACATCATCGATATCACCTATCACCGTAACTCCCTTGTTCTCAAGATCCGATACAACCTCACTGTTATGTATAATCGGTCCGAGAGTATATATTTTCCCGCCGTTTTCGATCTCGGAATAAACAGTGTTGACCGCACGTTCAACTCCGAAACAAAAGCCCGCGGATTCGGCTGTTATAATCTCAATCAAAGTCTGTCTCCCGCTATTTTCAAAATTGTGTCCCGTACCTGTTCAACAGTCATATCGGAACTGTCAACAAGCACAGCGTCATCGGCCTGTTTAAGAGGCGAATGCTCTCTTGTCATATCACGATTGTCGCGCTCGATTATATCGGCCTCGATCTTTGAAATATCACAGCTTTCACCTTTTGCCGTAAGCTCGTCGAATCTTCTTTTTGCCCTTACCGCACTTGAAGCCGTAAGATAGATTTTACATTTGCTGTCGGGAAGAACGACCGTACCGATGTCTCTACCGTCCATCACAACATCTTTCTCACGCGCAAGCTTCTGCTGAAGGGCCACGAGCTTTTCTCGAACCTTGGGATTGGTACTAGACATTGACGCCATGTTTCCAACCTCTTCGGTCCTCAGCTTATCATTTACGTTCTCTCCCATAAGCAGAACGACCTGTGTTCCGTTCTCATAACTGATTGATATGTCGGCATTCTCACAAGCCTTTTCGATTCCGGCAGTATCGTTTCTGTCAATACCTTCGCGGATAAGATAAAGAGCCATCGCCCTGTACATTGCCCCCGTATCGACATAAATGAACCCAAGCTGTTTTGCAACCTGCTTGGCTATTGTACTCTTTCCTGCTCCCGCAGGGCCGTCGATTGCTATACTCTTTCCCATTATCATTCCTCCTTAATGCTTGATCCGGCTAAATGTCCCGTAGACCACGCTATCTGAAGATTAAACCCTCCCGTAAGCGCATCAGTATCTATCATCTCGCCGGCGAAATACAGTCCTTTTATTGATTTACATTCCATTGTGGACGGATCAATCTGCGAAACACTCACTCCGCCTCTTGAAATTATTGCTTCGTTAAATCCTCTGTTTCCGGTAATTTGAATCCGAAAATCTTTTAACAAGCCGCACAGCTGCTGACGCTCCTGTCTTGTGACAACGTTTACCTTTTTCCCGGGATTGATTCCCGACTTTTCAATAACTGCCGTTATCATTTTTGAAGGCAGAAGTTTATCGAGCGAATTGGCAAACTTCTTGTTCTGACTGTCCGCAAAATCCCTTTGTATACGTTTATCGAGTTCATCGGGTGATAAGGCCGGCTTAAGATCTAGGCTCACATACAGATCATCACCCGTATAATCCTTTTCCTTTACGTACGATGATGCCGACAAAACAAGAGGACCTGACAGACCGAAATGCGTAAACAGCATTTCACCGAATCCGGAATACAATTTACGCTTTCCCTTAAGAAGAGTCAGAGAGACATTTTTAAGGGAAAGGCCTTGCATTTCGCATACTGATCTGTCTTTACATTCAAACGGAACGAGTGCCGGTTCAAACGATACGGCCTTAATGCCCAAGTCTTGAACAAGCTTTATGGCACCTCCGTCCGATCCCGTAAGCGGATATGACTTTCCGCCGCACGCAAGTACGACCGCATCAGCCGTGATTTTTCGCTCCTTTTGGGAATCTCTTACAATAACGCCAGCTATCTTATCTTCGGAAAGCTCGATAGCTGTCATTTTTGTTTTAAGGAATACGGTTATTCCAAGCGATGCTATCTTCTTTTCCAATGCCTTTATTACATCGGATGAGTGGTCGCTTGCAGGAAACACGCGGTTTCCTCTCTCTGTCTTGACTCTCAGTCCGTTGTCCTTAAAAAAGCCAACCGTGGTATTATTGTCAAAATCATAAAATGCGCTGTACAAAAACTTCGGATTGGTCACAATATTGTCAAAAAGCTCTTCCACAGGACAGGCATTGGTCAGATTGCATCTGCCTTTTCCCGTCAGGAACAGCTTTTTGCCGAGCTTCTCGTTTTGTTCGATAAGCGTAACCGTATTTCCATTTTCAGCCGCCGCAATGGCAGCCATCATGCCGGCGGGTCCTCCGCCAACAACACAAACGATCATATTCTAAAAGAATCCCTCTATAGTCTCTTTAAGGGTCGGAAGAATCTCCTCCGTAGTAAGATCGAGCTCTCCGCATATGGCCATACAAGCCATTCCATGCATAAAAATAAACACTTTCATGAAAATATCACCGGCTCTGTTCATATCAAGATTCTTGATGCGACGAAGCTGTTTGATGACGAACCCATTCTCAGCGCCGTTAATAAGATCATACATCGTATTGTTGTCATCATGCGGTGTCAGGAACAGAAGCTTAAACAGATTAAGCTCCTTTTTTGCAAATGAGATATAGCACAGTCCGAGATCGACAAACGGAGTGTCGTCGGTCTGTTCAAACGCAAGACAAAACTCCTCATAAAAAGCCTTTGCTTTTACAAACACTTCGTTTGAGAGTTCCTCCATATTCGTATATACACGGAAAATCGGCTGGGTACTGCATGAGATATGAGCGGCAAGCTTTCTTGCCGTGAGCATTTCAATACCCTGCGTTCTGACAAGGTCAAATGCCCCGTCTAAAATCATCTGCTTGGTGATTTGTTCTTTTCTGGCCATAGTATCCTCTTAACTGTAATAAAGTTAAGCCAGAGTCCCCTTCACTATGCCCCTTGATTATTCTCTCCCAAAAAAACGGGCAGCCGGAAATGACTGCCCGTTTATTGTAACACACGTTATGATATATTGCATCATAAATTTTCGGTTTTTTTGAATTTCTTAAACAGGATATGCTCCTGCAGCCGTATCGGCTTTCTTCATGTCTACCTTGCTCTGCTGAGCTTCACGATATTTGAAGTAATCAACGGCAACCTGAGGGAACAATGCATAAGACAGAACGTCCTCGTCCTGCTGCTTGTACTGCTTCATCTCTGACTCAAGAGTCTCAAGCTCGGGCTTGTCATGACCTGTAGCCTCTGCGGAGCGGGCTGTTGATCTCTTCTCACCCGGAATAACCTTATTGATAACTTCTTCGCTCATAGGCTTAACGGTCTGTCCGTAGTTACCTCTCAGAAGATCCTTGAACTCACCTGTTGCCATCTTATATCTCTCGCCCATAAGAACGTTGAAGATAGCCTGTGTTCCGACGATCTGTGATGAAGGTGTAACAAGAGGCGGCTCACCGCAGTCCTTACGAACCTTGGGAATCTCCTCGAGAACTTCCTGATACTTATCTTCGGCATTCTGCTCTTTAAGCTGCGATACCATGTTTGAAAGCATACCGCCGGGAACCTGATAAAGAAGTGTCTTGATGTTTACACCGAGAACCTTCGTGCTCATAAGTCCGGACTCTATGCACTCTTCTCTGTAAGGACGGAAGTAATCTGCGATCTCAGCAAGCTTTGTCTGTGAGTATCCCGTATCATACGGTGTACCCTTGAACGCCTCAACCATAACTTCCGTTGCAGGCTGGCTCGTTCCGAGAGCAAACGGTGAAATTGCACAGTCGATAACATCAACGCCGGCTTCAACAGCCTTAAGGTATGTCATTGATGCTTCACCTGATGTATAGTGTGTATGAAGCTGGATAGGAAGCTTCGTATTCTCTTTCATAGCCTTGATAAGCTCTTCAGCCTTGTAAGGAAGAAGAAGTCCTGCCATATCCTTGATACAGATCGAATCGGCACCCATCTCTTCTATCTTCTTAGCCATATCTGCCCAGTACTCAAGCGTATATGCATCGCCGAGAGTATATGACAGAGCTACCTGAGCGCTTCCTCTGCCTTCCTGCTTTTTAACACGGTTTGTTGCATCAACAGCAGCCTGAAGGTTACGAAGATCGTTAAGGCAGTCGAATATTCTGATTATGTCGATACCGTTTGCAACTGATTTTTCAACAAATGCGTTAACAACGTCATCAGCATACGGTCTGTAACCGAGAATGTTCTGTCCTCTGAAAAGCATCTGAAGAGGAGTCTTCTTGAATCCGTCTTTTAACTTACGAAGCCTGTCCCACGGATCCTCTTTAAGGAAACGAAGGGAAGCATCAAATGTTGCACCGCCCCAGCACTCGATCGAATGATAACCGATCTCATCCATCTTACCGATGATGGGAAGCATTATCTCGGTAGGCATTCTCGTTGCGATAAGCGACTGATGAGCATCACGCAGAACGGTTTCCATTATGCCAACCGGTTTCTTTTTATCTTCACCCATTTTAATATCCTCCATTAAATCTAATTAATCATCAAACACCAAAAATCGCCATGAACGTTCCGGCCGCAACTGCGGTTCCGATAACTCCGGCAACGTTGGGACCCATCGCATGCATAAGAAGGAAATTGGTGGGATCTTCTTCAGCTCCGACCTTCTGTGATACACGCGCTGCCATGGGAACTGCCGAAACTCCTGCCGAACCGATGAGCGGATTAACCTTACCGCCGGTAAGAACACACATAAGCTTACCGAACAGTACTCCGGCCGCCGTACCGAACGCAAAAGCAATAAGTCCGAGAACAACGATCTTAAGAGTGTTGGCATTAAGGAAAGCTGCCGCAGATGTCGTTGCACCTACAGAAGTTCCGAGCAGGATAACAACGATATACATAAGCGCATTGCTTGCAGTGTCGGTAAGCTGTCTGACAACACCCGACTCCTTAAACAGATTACCGAGCATCAGCATACCTACAAGAGGAGCTGTTGTCGGAAGAATCATACATACAACGATCGTAACGATGATCGGGAACAGAATTCTTTCAAGTTTCGTAACCGGACGAAGCTGTTCCATTTTGATCTTACGTTCTTTCTCAGTTGTAAGAAGCTTCATAATAGGCGGCTGAATGATCGGCACAAGTGACATATACGAATATGCCGCAACCGCGATAGGTCCGAGCAGCGCCGTCTGTCCAAGCTTACTTGCAAGGAAGATTGAAGTAGGGCCGTCTGCTCCACCGATGATAGCGATAGCTGCTGCTGCTTTATCATTAAAGCCCATAGCGATCGCCATGAAGTATGCCGCATAAATACCGAACTGTGCTGCCGCACCGAGCAGGAAGCTCTTCGGATTGGCGATAAGGGGACCGAAGTCCGTCATCGCTCCTACTCCCATGAATATAAGGGACGGAAGTATAGCCCATTCATCCAGCTTGTAGAAGTAGTATAACAGTCCGCCTGTTCCGTTGGCGGCCTCTTCCATCTTCAGCATGATATCGGGATAAATATTTACGAGTAGCATGCCGAATGCAATGGGAGTCAGCAACAGCGGCTCAAAACCTTTGGCTATTGCCAGATAGAGGAAAACGCACGCTACGGCTATCATCAGATAGTTTCCCCAGGAAAGTCCGAAGAATGCCGTCTGTTGCATGAGATTTCCAAATGTATTTGCTACATATGACATTTTTTATCCTCCACACTAACCTTTTAGTTAAGCGTTGCAAGAAGCTGACCTGCAGCACATGCATCGCCTACTGCGCAGTCGATGCTTGCAACGGTTCCGTCAGAAGGTGCAACAACAGGGATCTCCATCTTCATCGCTTCAATAATAACAACCGTATCGCCGGACTTAACAGCTGTTCCGACCTCAGCAACAATCTTAAATACCTTACCAGCCGCACCGGCTTCGATCCTTACAGATCCGGCCCCTGCTGATGCAGCAGCCTTAGGTGCTGCTGCGGGTGCTGCCTTGGGAGCAGCCTTGGGTGTTGCTGCTACGGGTGCGGAAGCAGTTCCTGCTCCCTCTTCAACTGTTACATCATATACGTTTCCGTTAACGGTAATTGTGTAGTTTTTCATAATCAATCCTCCTACCTTTTCCATACACTGTTTTTTCTTTTTACAATACTTCTTACAACAAAATCATCAGATGATGCGCTACCGCCGCCTGCAGCATTTGCTGCCGCAATTGCAGCCGTAATTACGGCAACTAGCTCAAGATCATCGGTCTGTTCTTCCTTTTCGATGATCTGTGCGATAGTATTATCAACCGCTACAGCCTTATCATCCGTTTTATTCTTATCGAAAGCTGCCTGAATCTTCGGAATTAAATTAAAGAGTGCGATGATTACCGAAATAAGTATAAGTACGATAAACACCGTTCCCATTCCGAGCAATGTGTTAAGGCCGGCCTTCTCCATCTTTTCACCAAACGTCCAGTTAATATTGGTCGTAAGAGAATTGAGTGTCTTGTAAAGATCATCCTTGTAGATGGCCTCTACCTGTGCTGTTCTCCTTGAGCCCACCACATCAAGTGTAACTATTATGTTCTTATCGGAATCGTCATAAGCCGCATTCATTCCGGTTATAGACACGAACTCACCAAGATCGGCCTTGGCACTGTTCCATGATTCGAGCGCATTTACAAGCCCGTTTCCGTCTGCTTTGATACCAAAATAATTCGAAATGACATATTCAAGATATTCTCCGCCCTGCTCAGAGATCTCGGCCGACTGCTGTTCGTCAAGAGCCGCAAGGAACTGGGTTATAAGATTTCCGGTCGTATCTTCAAGAGTCGTTGCAACTTCCGGATCAAGAGTCTTCCTTGTTGTACCTCCACAGGCTGAAAGGCAAAGAACGGCAGATAATAAACATAATATCAATGTGAATTTTTTCATATTACGTATACCAATCCTTTCTAAACCGTTCCGTGCTTCTTAGCGGGTCTGTCCTCTCTCTTTGTGTAAAGCATCTCAAAAGCACCGATGACATACTTTCTTGTATCTGCGGCTGCGATAACCTGATCGACATATCCACGTCTTGCCGCAGAATCAACGCTGTTCTGGAGCTTAGCGTATTCCTTGGCTCCCTCGGCGATCTTATCAGCATCCTTACCGTCGTAGATAACCTTTGCTGCAAGGTCCGCATCCATCATTCCGATGCTTGCGTTATCCCATGCGATCGTGATATCTGCACCGAGTGCTTTGGAGTTCATTACGATACCTGCTGTACCGAATGCTTTTCCTACTATTACATTAACCTTGGCAACTGTTGCATTTGCGAAAGCAAAAGCAAGTGATCCTGCTGCCTTGGCAATTCTCTTCTCGCTCTCAACGTCAGCATCAAATCCTGTTACGTTTGTAAGTGAAAGAACGGGAATATCAAATGAATCACAGAAGTTTACAAAATCAGCGGCCTTGAAAGCGGCATCGGCTGTAAGAACCGTATCGCTCTCCCAAACCTTCTTGCTCTCATCGTCATACATCTCGCTTCTGTTTGCGACACATCCTACCGTCTGACCATTGAGTCTGATAAAGCCTGTTGTTATCTGCTTTCCGAATCCGGCCTTAACTTCAAAATATGAATTGTCATCAGCGATCATCGAAAGAGCGATGGCTGTATCACCCGTGCAATTAGCTATATCGGCAACAGCACGGTTAAGATCGTCAGTGCACTCACTTACCGCACCGAACTCATCGTTATTGGAAGGAAGCATTGAAACAAAGCTTCTGATCTCACCAAAGATCTCAGCCTCGCTTGCAACAACATCAACGTTTCCTGCTTCTTCACTCTGGAATACAGCAGAAGCCGTGTTGTTCTTCTCTTCGTAATTACCTGCAAGTGCATTCGGAGAGTTAACAAAAAGGCTGGCATTCTTTTCTTCCATAAAAGTAAAGTCGGTCATTTTAGTGAACAGTGAAAGTCCGCCGCCGCACTTACCGAACACTGCCGTGATCTGCGGAATAACACCGCTTGCCATTGCCTGCGCCTTATAGATCTTACCGAATGATGCAAGTGCATCACATGCCTCATTGAGTCGAAGTCCCGCTGAATCTATAAGTCCGATCACGGGGGCACCAACCTTAAGAGCGAGACTGTAAAGATTAACGATCTTCTTTGCATGCATCTCGCCTACGGAACCGCCGAGAGTTGCACTGTCCTGACTGTATACGTATACAAGCGTACCGTCGATAAGACCGTAGCCTGTTACAACGCCGTCAGCAACTGCTTCCTTCGGTTCCATGTTAAAATCGGTAGAACGGGCGGTAACGCTCGCGCCGATTTCAACGAAACTGTTTTCATCAAGCAAACTGGCTATACGTTTGCCTGCAATTGAAGAATTACTCATTGCAAAACCTCCATATAATAATTTAAAAGAACCTCAAAACATACTTTTGATATTTTAACATAGGAAGATGATTTTTCAAAGAAAAAAATACACAATTTAAGCAAAAAAAAGAGACCCGAAGGTCTCATGTCAAATATCGAGTTTCATTTGTATCTCCTCGGCCGCCTCTTTCTTGAATTCTTCAAGTCTGTCGGGGGCAATATCCGGAAGATCATCTATTGACTTAACACCGAAACTTCGAAGGAACTGCTCGGTCGTTCCGAACAAAAGCGGTCTTCCCGGAGCATTAAGTCTTCCCAGCTCCGTGATCAGACCGAACTCAAGAAGTCTGTTAATCGGATGGTCACACGATACACCTCGAATCTTCTCAACTTCCGCTCTCGTAACCGGCTGCTTGTACGCTATGATTGAAAGCGTTTCAAGTGCGGTATCGGACAGATGCATGTTCTTCGGTATCTTTGCGACTTTGATAAGATATTCGTACATCTCGGTCTTCGAACACATCTGAACACTGTTATCAAGCTCCACGATCGTGATACCGAAATCCTTGTTGTTCTCGTAACGCTTCTTCATCTTGCCGATGATCTCGCGTACCTCATCTTCACTGTATCCGGTCGCTTCCGCAAGCTTTTTGATCTCTACCGAGTCTCCCATTGCAAACAAGATCGCACTTATGGCAGCTTCGGGATGCTCCGCACGCTTTACCTCTTCATGTAACTCTTCCGTCTCCTGAGGCTCGGCAATATCCATGCCGTCTATATTCTGCTGGAATGATTCCTCGAAATCCTTTTTCATGGATTGGTCTCCCTGTATATTTAATAAGTTACTATGCCGCAAGTGATGTGATCATGATGTCGTCGAACAATTTGTCCTGCACTATGCGTATCTTGCCGACCTTCATCATCTCGAGCATAACAAGGAACGTAACAACGATCTCCATCTTTGTGGGCTGAGCTTCAAGAAGCGCCCTGAATGAAAACTTCTTGTGTGTTCTTACGTACATCTCTATATACAGCTGCTTCTCCTCAAGGTTGATCTCGTCCTTCTCGATATTACCGAACTTGCTCCTGATCGGATCGATTTTGTCCTTCTGCTTACGGACAACGGACTTGAAAATCTCATTAAGCTTTGCAAGATCAATATCACCTACAAGCTTGTCGTAATCTATAGGTTCAACATATTCAAGAACTTCTGTAGGAAGTGTTGCGGGCTTGTAAACATTACGAACAGCATCGATCTGTCTGTCTTTAAGCTCGAATGACATATACTTGTACATCTTGTATTCGATAAGCTTCTCAACAAGCTCTGCTCTCGGATCTTCTTCCTCGCCCTCTTCGTTGACCTCGGCAGGAAGAAGCATCCTTGCCTTGATATCAAGAAGGGTCGCCGCCATAACAAGGAACTCACTCATTATATTAAGATCCTCAATATCCATTTCCTTAAGATATTCAAGATACTGATCCGTAATAAGCGCGATCGGAATATCATAAATATCCACCTTATTCTTCTCTATAAGATGAAGGAGCAGGTCGAGCGGACCTTCAAACTTTTCAAGCTTAACATTAATTGCCATGTTATTCTCCCGTGTTCTTTTTGTTTATTGTGACCGATACTATCTCGGCCTTGTTGAATATCCTTATGGGTATCGTGTGCCAGCCTATTCCGCGACTGACGATCATTGTGGTCGATCCCGATTCGTACTTGCCGTAATCATACTTCGGAAACAGCTTAAGCTGCGGTGATATTAGTCCTCCGATACCCGGCAGGACAATTATTCCTCCGTGAAGATGACCTGACAAAACCAGATCCGGTGAAAATGCAGCGTAGTCATCGAAAAAGACCGGATTATGCGCAATCAGTATGTTGTATTTATCCGTATCGACATTTCCGAATACTTGGGGTAAAATCCCATCCGGAAGGCCCTTGGCTCCGATTCTCCTGTACTGCTCTATCGGAATATCAAATCCGTATATCCGAACGTTACTGCTCCCAACATCCGCTTTATCGTCAGATAACAGCACGATTCCAAGCTCTTTGATCCGCCGCGTAAGTTCATCAAACATACCCGGGAATTTGTCGGGTTCTTCGACAAAACGCTGTTCGTGATTACCGAGTCCGTAATACATCGGATACTTTTGCGACAACCTTCTTAAAAGATCAAATGCCACATCAGTATCAAAATTCCTCGTCATATAGCTGTTTACCATATCTCCGGCGAGAACGATAAAATCGGGATTGATCGAATCTATCGACTCAAAAAGCTTTTTGTTGCCGTCACGGGATACATCCGTATCATGAAGATCAGACAACATTACAAACCTGACCGGTGAGGAAATATCCTTGTCAGTATACAGATTATATTCGACTATGTTATATCCGCTGCTCTCCTTATATACAAAAACAATAAGGAGCAGAATAAGTACAGTGATGATAATATACATTTTGTTATCGGAGGCTCCTCCTATACAACATCTAGTATTATAGCACGAGGTCATACATAAAAAAAGCTGATTTTAAAAATCATGAAAAGTTTATTGAAATGTAACAAAAAACCCCCGACAGACGTCGGGGGCAATGATCAATTGTACTTTCTCTTTCTGGCAGCTTCGGACTTCTTCTTACGCTTAACACTGGGCTTCTCGTAATGCTCTCTCTTGCGTATCTCCTGCTGTATACCAGCCTTGGCACAACTTCTCTTAAAACGCCTAAGAGCACTGTCCAAGCTTTCATTCTCTTTTACGATAACTTCTGCCATTTCCAAACCTCCCCTCAAGTCATAGATTGTGCTGACCCGTGGGCTTTTATTCGCACTGACCAAATTATAATCACAACACTACCAATAGTCAAGGAAAATATGAATTAATAAATCAAAGCATCTCCTCAAGAACGGTTGCTGCTGCTTCAAGCATTGAGTCTATACCCGAAGGATCTTTTCCTCCCGCCTGTGCCATATTCTCGCGACCGCCACCGCCGCCGCCTACCATCGGTGCAAGCTTCTTAATCATATTACCGGCATGTGCTCCCTTCTTAACCGCCTCAGCGGCAGCCATGACTACAAGATTAACTTTGCCGTCCTTTTCTGAGCAGAGAACAAACACACCGTCATTGTATTTTTCCTTCATACGATCCGCAAGGTCGCGAAGCGCATTCATATCCGAAGCCGGAACGCTTGTCGCGATAAGACGACATCCTTTGATCTCGTTTACTTTATCGGACAGATCATTGGCAGCTTCCTTGGCCGCCTGAGCTTTGAGTGCATCAAGTTCCGAGTTAAGACCCTTTATCTGATCGTTCATCTTCACAAGTCTGTCGGAAAGAGTTGCGGGTGTTGCCTTAACAAGCGCAGACGCTTCCTTAAGATCGTTCTCAAGCTTCTTATAATAACTTGTAACATTCGATCCCGTAATGCCTTCGATTCTTCTTACGCCGGCAGCTATTCCGCTTTCCGACAATATCTTGAAGCAATGGATCGATCCCGTATTTGATACGTGTGTTCCGCCGCAAAGCTCTTTTGAAAAATCACCCATTTTTACAACGCGGACAACATCTCCGTACTTTTCTCCGAACAAAGCCATGGCACCGGACTTCTTGGCATCTTCAACAGACATAATGTCCGTAACAACCGGAAGATCCTCCATGATTTTTTCGTTAACGATATTTTCAACCTTTTCGATTTCTTCATCTGTAAGCGCTCTTCCGAATGAGAAGTCGAATCTCGTACGTTCGCCGTCCTGATACGATCCCTGCTGCTTAACCTCATCACCGAGAACCGTCTGAAGTGCTTTCTGAAGAAGATGCGTTGCGGAGTGATTCATGCACGTAAATCTTCTGTTCGTCTTGTCGACCGAAAGCGTAACCTCATCACCGACACTTAACGAGCCGCTCTTTACGATGCCGACATGACCTACTCTTCCTCCCGAAAGCTTGATAGTATCCTTAACCTCAAAAGTACCGCTTCCGCTCAATACGCCGAAGTCGCCCTTCTGACCGCCCATTGTTGCATAAAACGGAGTGGCCTCCGTAACGATGGTACATTCCATACCCTCACCGGCACAGTCAATGAGCTTATCCGTACCGATGGCAACAATCCTGCTCTTATCTTCCGTTTTTTCATAACCGGTAAACGTAGTTGTTACCGATTCGTCCAGTCCGTCAAATACACCGGGATCCGAAGATCCTGTTTTGAGTGAGAAGTTGGCATTGTCTCTTGCCTTCTGTTTCTGCTCTTCCATTGCTTTCGCAAATCCGTCCTCATCAACAGTAAGACCTTTTTCGGATGCCATTTCAACCGTAAGCTCAAGCGGGAAACCGAATGTATCATATAAATAGAATGCATCTTTGCCCGAAATGCTCTTTCCTGATGATGATACAACAGAATCGAGAATCTTAACGAACTCCTTCATACCGTTTTCTATCGTTCCGGTAAATCTCTCGATCTCCCTGTTAAGCTCCGTAAGTACAAACTCTCTGTTGGATACGAGATTCGGATAAGCATCCGAATACACTTCGTCAATGAATATCTTGGCTATCTGCGTGAGATTCTCGCCGTTAAGACCGAGTATTCTTCCGTGACGTACGGAACGTCTTATGAGACGGCGAAGCACGTAACCTGCTCCCGTATTGGAAGGAACAAGACGCGCTTCATCTCCGATGAGCATAACCGATGTACGCATGTGATCTGCAAGTACTCTCATCGAACGGGTTTTGTCGTCATCGTTGTCATATTTTGCACCCGATGATTTTTCGATATATGCTATTGCATCGGCAAACAGATCCGTCTTGTATACGTCCTTTGTTCCGTTAAGGAATGCAAGGTTTCTCTCAAGTCCCCAGCCTGTATCTACATTCTTCTTGGAAAGCGGAGTCAGATGACCGTCCTTATGCTTTTCATACTGCATGAAAACATCGTTACCAAGCTCCGTGTACTTGCCGCATGAGCATCCGGGACCACAATTGGGTCCGCAATCGGGAACATCGGCTATATAAAACATCTCGGAGTCGGGGCCGCACGGACCGTACTCAAGTCCCCACCAGTTATCCTCAGCGGGAAGATAATAAATATTCTCCGCCTTGAATCCGGAATCTATACGGCACTTTGCGCCTTCCTCATCTCTGGGTGCATTTTCATCTCCGGCAAACACGGTCGCTGCAAGATGGTCCCTGTCAAAACCGAACACTTCGGTAAGAAGTTCGTAACTCCATTTACAACGTTCTTCCTTGAAATAATCTCCAAGGCTCCAGCTTCCCATCATCTCAAAAAACGTAACATGAGACTTGTCGCCTACAGAATCGATATCATTTGTCCTGACACATCCCTGAACATTGCAGAGCCGCGTTCCCATCGGATGAGTCTTACCGAGAAGATACGGCATAAGAGGCTGCATTCCGGCAACGTTAAACATAACGCCCGTTGAGCCGTCAGATACGAGCGATACGGCTCCTACATCAACGTGTCCTCTTGCCTTATAGAATTCTTTCCATGTATTTCTTAATTCTTTTGAAGTAAACTGTTTCATTGCATCTCCCATTTATTCATCAAAGTAATGTTATTCCGGCCTTTTCAGCCTTCTTCCTGTCAGTGTCGAGCCATACGGAGCTTTGTACTTCCCCGATATGTGCCCTGCGCAGGAAGAACATGCATATTCTTGACTGTCCTATTCCGCCGCCGGCTGTGTAAGGAAGCTTTCCTTCAAGTATGGCTTTGTGGAACGGAAGCTTCGCCCTGTCGGAACACTTTGCTTTTTTGAGCTGGGATTTAAGCGAATCCTCATCAACTCTTATACCCATTGATGAAAGCTCAAATCCGATATCAAGAAGCGGATAGTATACTATGATATCTCCGTTGAGTGCCCAGTCATCATAATCCGGAGCTCTTCCGTCATGAGGCTTCCCATCGGAAAGCTTATCACCTATCTGCATAAGAAAGATCGCGCCGTATTTCTTCGCCGCTTCTCTCTCTCTTTCCTTGGGCGTCTTATCCGGCCACAGATCAAGCAGCTCCTGAGTTGTTACAAACTTGATGCTGTCGGGAAGTATCCTCGTAATCTCGGGATGTCTTGAGTTGATGAATACCTCCGTATTCTTAATTGCCTCATACACTTTTCTGACTATCGACTTAAGTGTGGATACCGTTCTGTCCTTCTTGCTTATGATAAGCTCCCAGTCCCACTGATCGACGTATATCGAATGAAGATTGTCTGTGTCCTCATCTCTTCTTATGGCCGTCATATCCGTATACAGACCCTCACCGTTTTTGAATCCGTAATCACCGAGAGCTTTTCTTTTCCACTTTGCAAGCGAATGAACGATCTCAACTTCCTCATCGCCACGTTCTCTGATTCCGAACGTTACCGGACGTTCAACACCGTTAAGATTATCGTTAAGACCCGAAGAAGGCTTAACAAACAAAGGCGCGGATACGCGTGTAAGATTAAGCTCCTTTGCAAGCATTCTCTCGAAATAATCCTTGACTTCTTTGATGGAAATCTCGGTCTCCTTGATTGATGACGGACTTTTGTATCCGTCGGGAATAATAATACTCATCTTTATTCTCCTTAAAAGTTACCTTATCTTATCAGGAATAAGCTCGATAAGTCTTGTAAGTTCATCGATTATAGGCTCATGGAGCTCTTTGGCCTCTTCCCATTTGCCTTCTTTAATAAGTGCATTGGATTTGGTTGCAAGCTCAACAAGACGAACGGCACCTACAGAACCGCCCGAGCCTTTCAGGCCATGTACAAGTACCCTGTAATCTTCGGTCGTATCATCGCCAAACATAACCTTCAGACTCTCACGCGTCCTTGTTATCTCTTTACAAAACGTTTCAAGTACGAGCCTGTAAAAATCATAACTGTTGTCATACATGGCAAGACAGGTATCTTCATCCATACCGTCATCCACATCAAATAATCTGTTTTCCATAACGACTTATTATAAACTGTGGGGTTCGATTACGCAAGATTTCAGGCCTTTTATTTTAGGCTTATTCTGATCTCTCCGTCACGATAACTTTTTTCCTCATCGCCCGTATCAAGTACGATGGACCCATCATCGGCTATATCAACAACTTTAGCGTTGATCACCTTGTCCGCAAATACATATTCCACGTCCCGTCCTATAACGATACTGCTGTTCCTGTAATCTCTTATATATCCGATATCATCCGGATGCTCGTAGTATAGTGCGAATCTGTCTATTATCTCTTTTGCAAGCCGTATGGCATCGGATCTTTGCTCATCTTTTGAAAGATCGCATGTCCTGTCAAACAGGCTTCCGTATATTCCGGTTATATCTTCAGGAACATTTTGTGACTTGTAAATATTAATACCGATACCAAGAATCACGTAAAAATCACTTGTGCCGAAATTATGTGCCTGCGCTATTATCCCGCACACCTTTTTATCGTTAAGATAAATGTCATTGACCCACTTAATACCGGTGTCGATCGAGAACACACTTTTTATCGCTCCAACCGTTGCAGAAGCAGCGGCAACAGTTATCATGTCCGTGTTGGCTTCATCGGGTCTTAGCAGAAGACTCATGTAAAGATTTCCGCCGTCGGGCGAAAAAAAAGTGCGTCCGCTCCTGCCCTGTCCGTGTCTTTGATAAAACGATACAACACATGTTCCCTCCAAAGCCCCTTTTGCAGCAAGCTCCGCCAGTGTTATATTTGTACTGTCAACCTCATCAATTATTCTCAGATTTGTTTCCATACTACCTCATACTCATTTTCAAATTTGTAATACGGACACTTGTAATCGGAATCAAACATAAGTCTTCCGTATTCATCCTCATCAAGATTCATCTGACAGTAATACTCTTCATATTCTTCATCGTATATGTAATTGGCACACGTTTCACAGTTTACCTGCATAAGTACACCTCCGTATCAAGCCGTGGCATTTCCCGCTCCGGCCATGTATAACTTTCTGTAGAATCCGTCAGCGCTCATAAGTGATTCATGGTTACCCTGTTCAACTATCTTTCCGTTATTCATAACAAGAATGATATCCGCATCTTTGACGGTTTTTAATCTGTGTGCGACTATAAAGCTGGTCTTACCCTTCATAAGCTTTTCAAACGCACTTTGAATTTTCATTTCAGTACGAGTATCTATGGAGCTCGTTGCCTCATCAAGTATGAGCATGGGCGGAAGATTCAGCATCACTCTCGTAATACACAAGAGCTGCTTTTGCCCCGCGGACAGTTCGCCGCCGTCTTCACCGATTACGGTATCGTATCCGTTCTCAAGTCTTCTTATGAAACCGTGAGCATGTGTTTCCTTGGCGGCGTTTATTATCTCCTCATCGGTTGCGTCACTTTTTGCAAGTCTTAAGTTTTCCATTATCGTTCCGTGGCGAAGCCATGTATCCTGCAATACCATACCGTACGATCTTCGAAGACTCTTTCTCGTATATGATCTGATATCGCCCCCGTCAACCGATATTACTCCCGATTGCGGATCATAAAAGCGCATGAGCAGATTGATTATGGTTGTCTTCCCGCATCCGGTAGGACCCACGATCGCAACTCTTTGTCCTGCTCTTACCCGGATGTTAAGATCACGTATCAGCTCTTTATTAGGATCATACGAAAAATCAATATTTTCCACCGAAACGTCACCGTTACAATCAGAAAGTACAGCACTGTCCTCATCAGAGCTTTCAGGCTCTTCATCCATTATCTCAAATACTCTTGCAGCGCAGGCAAGCGCATTCTGAAGTTCGGATATGACCGAGGATATCTCATTGAACGGTTTGGTATACTGGTTGGCATATGATAAAAACACAGTAAGCGTTCCAACCGTTACCGTTTGCGAAATCATATTACCGTAACCTATCGCAAACATCGATCCACACAGTGCAACAAGAGCATAGCAAACAGCATTGACAAATCTAGTCGAAGGGTTGGTAAGTGACGAGAAGAATATCGCCCGAAGCGATGATCCGGCCAGCTCATCGTTAATCTCATCGAACCGTTTAAGTACTTCTTCTTCCTTCGAGAATGCCTTCACTGTCTTGGCATTTCCAATCATCTCATCGATCAGACCCGTCTGTTTACCACGTACAATGCTCTGTTTTTTGAACATCGAATAGGTACGTGCGGATATGAATCTTGCAATGAAGATCGAAAGAGGTGTAACAAGTACTACTACAAGCGTGATAACTACATTCATGGACAGCATATAGAACAATGTTCCGGCTATTGTCATGATGCCGGTAAATGCCTGTGTAAATCCGAGAAGCAGTCCCTCAGCGAACTGATCCGCATCGGCAATCACTCTGCTTACGATATCGCCTTGTTGATGGGAATCAATATATCCGAGCGGAAGATGTTCAATCTTCCTTATCACGGCATTCCTTATATCCTGTACGGTATGAAACGTAACCGAATTGTTTATGACATTCATAAGAAACTGCGACAGCGCAACTATACCGGAATAAACAGCGGCAAGTACTAGCGGCTTGAAAAATCCCGATGAATCATCTCCCAAAGCGTCGATGGCGTTTCCTATCCTGATCGGGACTAGAAGCGTGAATATTACCGACACTGCAGCAAGCACGAGTGATACCATGATGTGAATATTATATTTTTTAAGGAATACAAGAACCCGTTTTACCGTTGCTCTTTTGCCGTTTTTATTAAGAGCATCGGCATCGGCATTAAGATTACCTTTGGGCACAAAGCCCGACGTATCCATTGCCATTATGTCTCTCCTGTTTATTCGTACTGTGAAGAGTATATCTCTTTATATACATCACATGTTTGCAGCAATTGTTCGTGTGTTCCGTATCCGACCTGCTGTCCGTCATCAAGCACAAGAATGTTATCGCATCCGCTGACGGAAACTGTTCTCTGAGCGATTATAACGACTGCCGGATTATTATCAAGCTTTGAAATATTCTCCCGAAGCTTTTTATCGGTCATGTAATCAAGTGCAGATGCGCTGTCATCAAGAATCAGAACCGAAGGTTTGGCTGCAAGCACTCTCGCAATCGAAAGTCTCTGACGCTGTCCGCCGGAAAAATTCCTCCCGCCGGCTTCTACAGACGCATCAAGGCCGCCCTTATCGTCAATAACTTCTCGACAAACCGCAACATCACAAGCTTTAAGAAGCTCTTCATCGCTTGCCTTCCCGTTACCCCATTTCAGATTGTCTCGTATCGTTCCTTCAAACAGGATCGGTTTCTGCATTACAACGCCTGCCAGGCGGCGTAACGAATCAATATCTATATCCTTAATATCCTTACCCCCGACAAGAACGCTTCCTGACGTAGCATCGTAAAAACGCATAATAAGCGATGCAACCGTACTCTTTCCGGAACCCGTACCTCCGATAATACCAAGAGTCTCTCCTCTTCGAAGCGAAAACGTGATATCGGTTACCGCTTCATCCGCATTGTCATGATATTTAAACGATACGTTTTTAAACTCGATAATATTTTCGGAATCATGCACTCCTGCACTTTTAGTTCCGGATATATCCATCCGGGATGTAACGTCAAATAATGATTTTACCCTTGCAGCGGATGCAAATGATTTGTTCAATGTAACTATAAGATTTGCAAACTTTATAAGCTCCAAAAGTATCTGGGACATATAGTTGTAAAGTGCAACAATCTGACCTTTTGTAAGCGCACCGTCCTGCAACCTTCTGTTTCCCGTATAAATGAGAACGACTATCCCCAGATTAATGATCACATATGTGAGCGGATTGAGAAGTCCCGAGATTCTTCCGGCCTTCTCCTGCTTGGCAGTAAGCTCGCAGTTATGGTTTTCAAACTCCGATATCTGCTCGTCTTCAAGCGTAAAAGCCCTTACCACTCTTGCGCCGGTAAGATTTTCACGTACAAGTCGAAGGAGATCATCAAGCTTCTTCTGGGCAGCCTTTAAAAGTGGAATATTACACCGTGTAATTACGGCAACCGCAATTGAAAGAGCAAGAATCACCCCGGCAAAAATAAGCGCACTTTTAACATCTATCGTAAAAGCCATCACCATGGCTCCGATAACAATAAAAGGCGAGCGCAAAAACAAACGCAGAAACATATTGACGCCATTTTGCAAAATATTGACGTCGGTTGTCATGCGGTTGATCATTGTTGATGTACCGATCCCGTCTATTTCCGAAAAGCCGAAAGACAGAATATGTGAAAACAGATCATGTCTTAAACTTTTTGAAAACCCCGTTGCAGCTTTTGCCGCAAAATACTGAGCGGTACACGACACGACAAGACCCGTGATAGCAAGTGCCACAAGCATTACAAAACCTTTGATTATAATACTGCCTGATGACGCTTTGATTCCGTCGTCAATCATAAAAGCAACGACAAGAGGAACGGTCAATTCGAACGCCGCTTCAAGCATCTTGAAAAGCGGCGCCAGAATACATTCTTTTTTATAATCTTTTAAATACTTAAGCAGTTCGCTCATCTGCAATCATTCGTATCCGTTAGGATTTTTACTCTGCCAGTTCCACGAATCCCTGCACATATCAACTATGTCGTTCTGAGCCTTCCATCCGAGTTCCCTCTCTGCTTTGGAAGCATCGGCATAGCACGTTGCTATATCACCGGCACGTCTTCCTTTGATCTCATAAGGAATTGTAATATTATTTGCCTTCTCAAAGCTCTTTACAAGATCAAGAACCGAAACACCCTTGCCGGTTCCGAGATTATAAATACATAATCCGGCCTTCTCTTTTATCTTCTTAAGTGCTTTACTATGGCCGTCCGCAAGATCAGATACGTGTATGTAATCTCTCACACCTGTTCCGTCCGGTGTATCGTAATCGTCTCCGAACACACCGAGCTTCTCAAGCTTACCGATGGCGACCTGAGTAATATAAGGCATAAGGTTATTAGGTATGCCTTTGGGATTTTCACCGATCATTCCCGACTTGTCGGCTCCGATAGGATTGAAATAACGAAGCAGTACTATGTTCCACTCTTTATCGGCCTTGGCTATATCCATGAGCATCTGCTCTATCATTGATTTGGTCCATCCGTACGGGTTGGTGCATGTACCTTTGGGGCACTCTTCCGTGATCGGAATGATCTCGGGATCTCCGTAAACTGTAGCCGATGACGAGAAGATGAAATTCTTCATGTTATGATCACGAAGAGCTTTAATTAAGTTAAGCGTTCCCGTGATATTGTTGTTATAATATTCCCAAGGTTTCTCGACCGATTCTCCGACAGCCTTCAAACCGGCAAAGTGAATAGTACAGTCGAACTTGTTCTCGCTGCATATCTTATCGAGAAGCTTTGCATCAAGTATATCTCCGATATAAAGCTTGGCTTCTTTACCGCAAAGGTCTTTTACTCTCTTAAGCGATTCTTCAGATGAGTTGCAAAGGTTATCGAGTACAACCACATCATGCCCTTCCCTTAATAACTGCAGAACCGTGTGTGAACCGATAAATCCGGCTCCTCCCGTAACAAAAATATTCATAATACATTCTCCTTATAATTTATGCCACGACACTCTCTATCGAATGTCGTGGCATTTATTGCAATCAATACTCTGTCACTACTTCTGTGCTATGGCAGCCTGTGCCGCAGCAAGTCTTGCAATGGGCACTCTGAACGGTGAGCATGATACATAATCAAGGCCGAGACTGTTACAGAACTCAACCGATGAAGGATCTCCACCATGTTCTCCGCATATACCTACATGAAGCTTCGGATTAACCGGCTTGCCAAGCTCCATAGTCATCTTCATGAGCTTGCCTACGCCGTCTCTGTCAAGCTTCTGGAACGGATCATTCTCAAATATCTTCGTATCATAGTATGCGTTAAGGAACTTACCGGCATCATCTCTTGAGAAGCCGTATGTCATCTGAGTCAGATCATTCGTACCGAAGCAGAAGAAATCAGCGTTTGCTGCGATCTCATCAGCGGTAAGAGCTGCTCTCGGGATCTCTATCATCGTTCCAACTTCATACTCAAGCTTGAAGTTGGCCGCTTTGATCTCTTCATTGGCAACCTCAACAACTATATCCTTAACAAAATTAAACTCTTTAACATCGCCTACAAGAGGGATCATGATCTCGGGCTTAACGCTCCAGTTGGAGTGTTTCTTGGAAACGTTGATTGCAGCACGTATAACCGCTCTTGTCTGCATCTTGGCGATCTCAGGATATGTAACTGCCAGACGGCATCCGCGATGTCCCATCATAGGGTTGAACTCGTGAAGCGAATCAATGATTGCCTTGATCTCATCAACCGTTTTGTTCTGAGTCTTGGCAAGCTTCTCGATGTCAGCCTTCTCTGTAGGAACGAACTCATGAAGAGGCGGATCAAGGAAACGGATAGTAACCGGATATCCTTCAAGAGCCTCATACAGCTTTTCAAAATCACCCTGCTGATAAGGAAGTATCTTATCGAGTGCCTTTTCTCTTTCTTCTACGGTATCCGAGCAGATCATCTCGCGGAATGCATCGATTCTGTCGCCTTCGAAGAACATATGCTCAGTACGGCAAAGACCGATACCTTCAGCACCGAGCTCTCTTGCTTTTCTTGCATCATGAGGCGTATCCGCGTTCGTACGAACCTTCATTGTACGATACTTGTCTGCCCATGACATAATACGTCCGAACTCACCTGCGATCGTAGCATCAACTGTTGCGATAAGTCCGTCATAAATATTACCGGTTGTACCGTCAATCGAAATAGGATCGCCTTCTTTGAATTCCTTGCCGCCAAGAGTAAATGTCTTGTTGGCTTCGTCCATTGTAATATCTCCGCATCCGGATACACAGCACTTACCCATACCTCTTGCAACAACGGCAGCATGGCTCGTCATTCCGCCGCGGACTGTAAGTATACCCTGTGCGGCTTTCATTCCCGTGATATCTTCAGGAGATGTCTCAAGTCTTACGAGAACGACTTTCTCTCCTTTGTTGTTCCACTCTTCGGCATCCTCTGCCGTAAATACGATCTTACCGCATGCAGCACCGGGTGAAGCTCCAAGGCCACGACCGAGCGGTTTTGACTTCTTGATAACGCTGGCATCGAACTGCGGATGAAGAAGTGTGTCAAGGTTTCTGGGATCGATCATCGCAACAGCTTCTTCTTCTGTCTTCATACCTTCATCTACGAGGTCACAGGCGATCTTAAGAGCTGCCTGTGCGGTTCTCTTTCCGTTACGGCACTGAAGCATGTACAGCTTGCCGTTCTCAACGGTAAACTCCATATCCTGCATATCATGATAATGCTTCTCAAGAATCTTGCACACCTTGATGAACTGCTGATATGCTTCGGGGAACTGCTTCTCCATCTCATCGATTTTCATCGGAGTACGGATACCGGCAACAACGTCTTCACCCTGGGCATTTACAAGGAACTCACCCATAAGCTTCTTTTCACCTGTGGCGGGATCTCTCGTGAACGCAACACCCGTACCGGAGTTGTTGTTAAGGTTACCGAATACCATGGGCATTACGGAAACAGCGGTACCCCAGCTGTACGGGATATCATTGTCACGACGGTATACATTTGCTCTCGGATTATCCCAGCTTCTGAATACAGCTTTGATAGCTTCTTTGAGCTGGATGATAGGATCTGAAGGGAAATCCTCGTCAAGTTCTTTCTTGTACTCGCTCTTGAACTGCTCTGCAAGTTCCTTAAGATCTTCAGCAGTAAGATCGACGTCGAACTCAACGCCCTTTTTCTTCTTCATTGCATCGATAAGTTCTTCAAAATGCTTCTTGCCGACACCCATTACGACATCGGAGAACATCTGAATAAATCTTCTGTATGAATCATAAACGAATCTTTCGAACTTGGGATCGGGATTGGCTTCGATCATTGCTTCAACGACTTCCTCGTTCATACCGAGGTTAAGTATCGTATCCATCATACCGGGCATTGAAGCACGTGCACCTGAACGTACAGATACAAGAAGAGGCTTGTCAGGATCACCGAAGTACTTGTCATTGATCATCTCAATACGTCCGACAAACTCCATTATCTGGCCCATGATCTCGTCATTGATCTGTCTGCCGTCCTCATAGTACTTTGTGCAGGCATCGGTCGTAACCGTAAAGCCCTGAGGAACAGGAAGACCGATATTGGTCATCTCGGCAAGGTTGGCACCTTTACCGCCAAGAAGATTACGCATCTCGGCACTACCCTCAGTAAACAGATAAACCCACTTTCTCTTTCGTAAATTCATTTTCTCTCCTCCTAGGAAAATTTTTAAGATCTTAATACATTATATCAGAACGTAAACTTATCCGCAAAATATGCATCAAGTTCATCGATCTTAACCCTTTCCTGCTGCATCGTATCACGATCTCTTACAGTAACGGCATTGTCCTCTTCGGATTCAAAATCATATGTAACACAGAACGGCGTACCGATCTCATCCTGTCTTCTGTAACGTTTTCCGATATTCCCTCTGTCATCGAATTCGCAATAATACTTCTTTGACAACTTGGCAAATATCTTTTCGGCGCCCTCGTTAAGCTTCTTGGAAAGAGGAAGAACACCGATCTTAACTGGAGCAATGGCCGGATGGAAATGAAGCACGGTACGCATATCGGGCTTGTCCTCGGTTCCGATATTCTCCTCGTCATATGCTTCGCAGAGGAATGCAAGTGTCACACGATCGGCACCAAGCGACGGTTCAACAACATAAGGGATATACTTCTCGTTAGTCTCGTCATCAAAGTATTCCATTGATTCGCCCGATGTGTTTTGGTGCTGAGTAAGATCATAATCCGTTCTTGACGCGATACCCCAGAGCTCGCCCCAGTCGGTAAACGGAAATGCATATTCGATATCGGTTGTATGGTCACTGTAGAATGACAGCTCCTCGGGATCGTGATCACGAAGTCTTAAATGATCTTCCGAAATACCGAGCGTAAGAAGCCATTCGTAGCAGAACTTTCTCCAGTATTCAAACCATTCGGTCTGCGTGCCGGGCTTGCAGAAGAATTCCAGCTCCATCTGCTCAAACTCTCTCGTTCTGAATGTGAAGTTACCGGGTGTGATCTCATTTCTGAATGATTTTCCTACCTGGCATATTCCGAAAGGAACTTTCCTACGTGATGTTCTCTGGACATTCTTGAAGTTAACAAATATACCCTGTGCTGTTTCGGGACGCAAATAAACAATGCTCTTGGCATCCTCGGTAACACCCTGGAACGTCTTGAACATCAGATTGAACTCTCTTATTGAAGTGAAGTTGTGCTTGCCGCAGGAAGGACACGGTATGTTATTATCGGAAATGAATTTCTCCATTTCCTCATGTGACCAGCCGTCTACGGAAGATTCAAGCTTGATGTTATTCTCAGCCGCATAATCTTCTATGACCTTGTCGGCACGGAATCTTTCGTGACATTCCTTACAGTCCATAAGAGGATCGGAGAATCCGCCGAGATGGCCGGATGCCACCCATGTCTGGGGATTCATAAGTATCGCACAGTCAACGCCGACATTATAAGGGCTCTCCTGAACGAACTTCTGCCACCATGCACGCTTGACATTATTCTTGAGTTCAACTCCGAGATTGCCGTAGTCCCACGTATTGGCAAGTCCGCCGTATATCTCGCTTCCTGGATATACGAAGCCTCTTGATTTTGCAAGTGCAACTATCTTGTCCATTGTTTTTTCCATCTTGATTACTCCTTTGATTTATCATTTCAATATTAAATAAGCCAGGCCGTCCGATTCGCTCAGTACTCTTGCTTCATCGGAATCAATAAGATCGACATTGGCCGAGACGTACGCTATGTCACGGAAAGTTTTGATCCGCACATGCTCGCTTAAGATAATGATGCTGTCATTTGACATTCCCATTATCTGTACCTTGCCTATCTTATCACCCTTTTCGGTTCCTTTAAGCGTAACATCCATGGAGTATCCGTTGTCATATGCATCGCTGATGGAACCCACAAAGAGCTTCTCTCCGACAAATCTTTCATAATCCGAAGGACCGTTAAAATCAAGATCCACATAGATTCTTGAATCCTTGAGCTCAATGTTCTTAAGTCTGATCTCCTCTGCTCCGATTGAGTCATTGTATTTTTGGATCGACTCGGTGAATTCGCCCTTAAGTTCTTCGAGATTATAATAATCTTTGTCGAAATTTTCTACTATCCTTTCGGTCACTTTCCCGCGTTTGGCAACGCTCAGCGTCGTTTCGGCGTACTTTGCATCATCGTCAGAGCACGCGGTAAGTGCGAATGAAAAAATGAGTGGTATAAGAATTGTTAAACTTATCTTTTTTAACACTGTCCCGAAATTATCTCCAGACTCTTAAATTTCCTGTCTATATATTTCTTCATATATCCGGCGGATATTTCCTTGAGTTCTTCAAGTACTTTATCACTGACGGCAAACGTGTACAACTTTTCCACCGGTGTCCTTATGATGAAATCAATCGTATAAACCGTTGACGGGTCAAGATCACTCCTGTCCGGTATACCCGGAAACTCTCCGTTTACGACCATTGTTTTCATCTCGTATATAACTCTGATCAGCTCGTTGTTAAGAGACGGCTTGCAGATGGCTCTTATCGACTGGAACAAAAGCTTTAGCATTTGTGTCTCATCACTGTTCTCTCTCGTATAATAATCCGCAAACTCGAGAAAGTACATACCCAGACACGCTCCGTCAAAGTCCTCGCGAAGCTCCTCGAAATAATTCGTTACGGATGCTTCGATAAGATTATACGCCGTCTTGCCTTCGTACATCTTGAAATTACCGAAGACGAATTTGTTCGTTGCGGCAAGAAGCCGTGATCCCTGACGCCTTGCCCCTTTGGCAAACGCAGTGATTTTTCCGCGCTCCTTTGTAAGTATTACGACCCTTCTGTCATAATCGCTTACGGGAGAACTCGTGATCACCATTCCGGTCACCGTAACCGGTCCGAGATTATAATCAGCCATCGGTCAAATCTTTCCTGTCATATCCGAAATTCTTAAGCAGCATGTCGGAATCACGCCAGTCCTTCTTGACTTTGATCCACAGCTTAAGATTAACTTTCTTTTCGACAAGCTCTTCTATCTCATACCTTGCGGCAGACCCGATCTTTTTGATCATCGCGCCGCCTTTTCCTATTATGATACCTTTGTGCGAATCCTTTTCGCATATGAGCGTAGCATCAATATCAACGATCCTGTCTTTAAAATCCATCGATTCGATCGTTACGGCCACGCCGTGAGGTATCTCGTCACTTAAGCACTTTAGCGCCTTTTCACGTATCAACTCCGCAACTATCTGACGGACAGGCTGGTCGGTTACCGTATCCTCATCATAGAAAGGCACGCCTACGGGAAGATATTTGAAAATCTGATCTATCAGTACATCTACATTATCACCTGACAGCGCGGATACCGGAACTATTTCGGCAAAAGAACACAGATCCTTGTACGAATCTATTATCCCAAACAGCTCGTCCCGTTTTTTTGTATCTATCTTGTTGATGACAAGTATGATCGGAACCTTCAATTCTTTTAGTCCCGTTGCAATCATCTTATCACCTGGGCCGATATGTGTATCAGCCTCAACTAGCCATAATACAACATCAACCTCAGAAATCGTTCTCCTTGCCACCGTCATCATATATTCCCCGAGGCGGTTCTTGGCTTTGTGAATGCCCGGAGTGTCGAGAAATACGATCTGACCTCGGTCGCACGTGTAGACGGTACGAATTCTGTTTCTCGTAGTCTGCGGCTTATCGGACGTAATTGCAAGCTTCTGTCCGATTATGCGGTTTGCAAGCGTCGATTTACCGACGTTCGGTCTTCCTATGACAGCCGCAAACCCGGCTTTTTTACCGGTATCTTCCATTACTGCTTGTTCTCTTCGTTGTTTACTGGCGGTGCGTCAAGGGCTTGAGCCACTACCTGTTTTCCCTGAGGTTTTGCTGCTTTTTGAGGCTTCTTTTTGTTTGATTTTTTTACAATGGCTATGATCGCTTTAACAATACCGAATATGATAATGAATATCACAAACAGTATCACGAGAATTACGAGAAGCATCGGAAGGAAAGCAATAAATCCGATAACGAAATCCTGTATTGCACTCCATGCAACCTCACAGCTGTTTAAAAACTCTTCCGAAAGTCTCTGGCCGAATGATTTTTCCTCAACAGGTTCGGGTGTATACTCCTTAACTTCCACAACGGAAAGATTAACCGTGGCATATACCACCTGATTGTTCATCATGCGAAGTCTGGACTCATAGCTTTCGATCTCATATCTTACTTCCGTCAAACGGTTTTCAAGCTCGATGATATTCTCAAGCGTATCGGCCTGTTCAAGAAGTTCATTAAGTCTCTTCTGTTCGATCTTAAGCGAATCCTTGTGGGCTTCCACGTCCGCATACTGAAGTGTAACATCCTCGGCAGATTCGTTCTTGCTTGTAATGTTCGACGCATCGGATACTTCCTTTACGAAGAAATCAAGCTTTTCGGCGGGGATTCTCGCAATGATGAATGCGTTCCTCGTTCCTTTTGAATCGTATGAGTTACCGCTTATGTCCATGCTCTCCGCATAACCGCCGAGCGTTTCGATACGATCGGTTATGTTGGCAATAAGCGAATCGAACTCTCTCGTCTCGGCTGTCATGTTGACGGTCTTGATAAGCTTCCTGTTGGAGTTGCTCTGTATCTCCGTATCGGAAACGGCATCTGCTCCTGATGATGCTGTGGAATTGGCTGCTGATGATGCTTCCTCCGAATACTCATATACATCGTCTGAATATGCTTCTTCAGCCATTGCAACTTCGCCGTCATAAGCATAATCCGCAGTTGCAGATTCGGCGGCAGGTTCTGCCGACTTGAAAAATCCGCCGTCACTTGAGCTTGAACTTCCGCATCCTACAAGAAACGCCGATACAAGCAATGCAGATAATACAACAACATAGTTACTCTTTTTCATTTTCTTCCTCCCGGTTTATCAGTGTAAAAATAAAGGCTCTGTCTTTGTAAACAGTTTCTTTTCTTTATCTATCTCTTCCTCGGAACCGATGACGCAGATCGATTCATTGTCCTTAAGCTTATCAACATACCTGTAAAGAGAACTTATGTCAGAAGACGTACATCCGAGTATCTCATCTCTTTCTTTCTGGATCTTTTCAACACTGTCATTACATAAATATGCATCTCTGCTTCTAAGACCTTTTGCACTCGGAGTCAAAGGGAAATCGATGTCGGATATCGTACCGATGATGTATTTTGTCATATCTCTTTTTCCGGCATCAAAGTTCTTAAGATAGTCCGAAGCCTTTTCGTACACTTCCAAAGTTCTGCGAAGATTTGGATCCCTGTACGACGCGAACGTTGCTCTTCCGTTTCTTGCAAACGACGAGAAGCATCCGTACGCACCACCGACTACTCTGACCTGATTCCACAAATAATCGTATCCCATTATGACGCGCAGCACCTTAAGTGCCCCGGTGTAAGGAAGATCGTCGCTCTTATAAGTTCCCGCCTTGGCCACATACTGGACTTTGGCGCTCGTCTTGAAACCTTCACTGACCCTGGAGGGGGTAAAATCAATCGATACACGGTTTTTGCCACCTTCGGGCGCACATTCTGCAAAAGCTTTAACCTGGTCTTCGAGAAGTTCATACTGATCTTTTCCCGCCGTGTAGTCAAAAAGGACAAGATTCTCTTTTGTAAAAATCATAGATGCCGTCTTTTTAAGGTTGGCTGAAAGCTCATCGAAACGTGCATCATAATCATCTTCTATGGTTTCGATCAGTCTGTAGAATTCTATACCGCCCATCTTCTCCGCTATCATCTCGCTTTTGGATATTGATGATAACGCTCTGTGCATTGCTACCGAATGTCCCGATGACATCATCGCAGCCTGAAGGCGTGATTTTAACATGCAGATAAGCTCATGCAGTCGCTTTTTGTCCGAAAGATCAGAAGTATACACGATCTCGCGTATCATTTCGAATGCAAACGGAAGGCGGTCATACAGTATCTTGGCCTTCATCTCGAAGTAATGCTTGAAGATAGTGCTGTCATTAACATCCGTATAAAGCGAAGTGCCTGCGGATATTCCGCCGGAATTAAGGAATATCTCGTTTGCGAGATCGGCATATTTGTAGTTTTTCGTATCAACAAGACCGAGAATCGATTTGAGTATACCGACATAAGGAAGAAGCTCTTTTGGTATTCCGTCAAGATCAAATGCGACACTTAAATATCCGATACCGTTTGTGTAAATATCATGATACAGAACATCCTTGCCCGCGATCTCGCTCTTTTCGTTAATAAATCCTTCGGCTTCCTTTTTGATGTCGGAAATCTTAAGAAGCGGTATGCATGATAACACTTCTTCCGAATCCTCTTCTTCCTGATAAGCGTGAAGCGCTTTAGTTTCTTCAACAAGCTGTTTAATCTGATCAGCGTCAAGTGACGCTTTGTATGCGGCGAGCTTTTCTTCAAGCGCCTTGTCCTTCTTGCCCGTAAGCCCTCTTTGAGGTACAAGACTTACCGTTGATACATGGGTATTGTTAAGAAGGTATTCCTCGGTAAGCTTTTCAAAATAGTCGGTATCAACCATCTTCTTTAAGAACTCGAAAGTATCAAGCGCCATGATGTGAATGAAAGGCTTCTCTTCATCATAGAGCCATGAGTCAAGCGACGTGAGGCCGTACATAAGTCCCTTGGGATAATGTCCGAAATCGGCTTCGCGGAACTTGAATTCAAACAGATTGATTCCTGCAAGAAGTGCCTTTTTGTCGTAGCCGTTCTTCACGACTTTGGTAAGAACATCTTCTATTATTTCAACAAATCTGTCTTTGTCGGACAGATCGGAATTCTTGACAATTACGGAAAAATAAGGCTGGAAGACTCCGTTTTCATACATTGACTGCACATCTTTGCAAATGCCCGAATCAAGAAGTGCCTGCTTTAATATTGCACCGGGAGATGACAAAAGAGCATACTCCAATACCTGAAAAGCAACATAAAGCTTCTCATCAAGACTCGTTGAGATAACGGCGTTGTATGACAGATATGAATTCTTGTCAACAGGCTCGTCGTTTGTTACCGGATATTCCTTCACTATGTCATTGACCTTGTCAAAAGTCTTCTGTAAGCCTATGGCAGAGTTGATATCAAGCCTGTCGTATTTGCTCAAGTACTCCTTGTCGATGTAATCGAGCCTTTCCTCAAAATCAACATTACCGTACAGATAAATGTAACTGTTCGACGGATGATAATACTTTTTATGAAAATCGAGGAACTGTTCATATGTTAGCTCCGGTATCACATCCGGATCACCGCCAGATTCAACCCCGTAACAAGTGTCCGGGAAAAGCGAATCGAAAACGGCACGTCCAAGCATATCATCGGGTGATGAGAAAGCACCCTTCATCTCGGAATACACTACACCGTTGATCGTTATAGGATCGTTTTCATCCTCTATTTCATAATGCCAGCCTTCCTGTTTGAATATCTGGCTCCTCTTATAGATGTTCGGATGAAATACCGCGTCAAGATATACATCGCACAGATTGCGAAAATCCTGATCATTGCAGCTTGCAACCGGATAAACGGTCTTATCCGGATATGTCATTGCGTTAAGGAATGTGTTAAGAGACCCCTTTGCAAGTTCAACGAACGGATCCTTTGCAGGGTATTTGTCGGAACCGCACAAAACGGAATGCTCTATGATATGCGGTACACCCGTGGAATCTTCCGGAGGTGTGCGAAATCCCACATAGAAAACCTTATTGTCATCATCGTTTTCCATGCACATTATTCTGGCTCCGGTCTTCTTATGCTTAAGAAGGTAACCTGTCGAATTGATGTCCTTTATATCTGTTTTCGAGATAAGCTCGTAAGCGGCTAAATTTAATGCGTTCATTTATTCTCCTTTATGACGCCCGGATATTTGAATTCTGTTTCGCAGAAAAATCCTCTACATTATGTGCTTATGCGTAAAAAGATGCTCATTGCAGTACTCGTAATTTCCGTTGCATTTAGAGCAAAATCTGAATTCAAGATTAGCTCCGTCTTTCTCAGTTCTTCCGCATATTGCACATTTATGTTTGGTGATCGTTCCCGCACCTCTGCCGTGCGAAGAAGACGTTGCGTCCCTGTATGCTTTCTTCCTGTACATTTCCTTCGGTGACACGCTCTTGAAGTTCCGCGTTGACAGGAAAAATACAATGAAGTTTAAAAGGCTCATTACGATCGCAATTCTTCCGGCCGAGCCGCTGGCAATAAACTGGTATGCAAGCATGATTGCATACACGTAGGCCATCCACTTCATCTTAACCGGTATTACGAAGAACAATAAAACCTGTATGTTGGGATAAGTTGCGGCAAACGCCAGGAATATCGACAGATTGATATAGTATGTCGAGAAGCCGCTGCTTACAAGAGCACCAGCCGCGATCGGATCAAGACCGTGCGTAGTAGTTATCAGATACAAAACCACAGCACCTATCACGGTAAAGATAATGCCCGAGAAAATATACACGTTATACCTGAACGCACCCCATGTATTTTCTAATGCTCTTCCGATCTGATAATAGAAATAGAGCATGATTATCGTAAAGATATCAAACGATCCGGGCGGTACCAAAAGCCAAGTGATGATACGCCAAACCTGGCCTTTTGAAATGTAATAAGGGTTCAGGCTGATGAATTCAACCGAACCGGTAAGCGCAAGAATATAGCCTATAACATAGGCGATTATAATATACAAAGAGAGGTTAGTTATCGCGTATTTGCCGATCTTCCTCTCAAGGCTGTTCAGAAACTTTAACATATACACCTCTTGAGTTCACATAATCCGAAGTATTATACCATTTTGCACAATTATTGTAAAATGTGTTGCCAACGCCCCATACCACAGTATTGAAAAAACATACCGCACCCTATATAATAATATCTCGATGCTATAATAATAAGGAAACCACAAATGCCCAACGAAAAGTACTACCTTGGGATCGATATCGGTTCCACAACCGTTAAGATCGCAATACTCAACGATAAAGACGAGCTTCTGTTCTCCGACTACAGAAGACACTTCGCAGATATTCAGAACACCCTCAGATCCCTTTTATCTTCAGCACGGGATAAGCTGGGGCATATCACTCTTCATCCGATGATAACAGGAAGCGGAGGCCTTACACTTGCAGACCATATGAACATACCTTTTGTTCAGGAGGTCATATGCGTATCCACCGCCCTTTCGAAAATTGCTCCCCAAACCGATGTTGCAATAGAACTTGGCGGTGAAGATGCCAAGATCATCTACTTCGAAGACGGTAACATCGAGCAGCGTATGAACGGCATATGTGCCGGAGGTACGGGCTCTTTCATCGATCAGATGGCTGCACTCCTCATGACCGACGGAGCCGGTCTTAATGAATACGCTAAAGAATATCACAGTCTGTACACGATCGCCGCACGATGCGGAGTATTTGCAAAGTCCGACATTCAGCCGCTTATAAACGACGGTGCCACCAAAGAAGACCTTGCTGCTTCAATATTCCAGGCAGTTGTTAACCAGACAATTTCGGGGCTTGCTTGCGGCAAACCGATACGCGGCCATGTTGCTTTCCTTGGCGGTCCTCTTCACTTTTTATCAGAGCTTACAAATGCGTTTATAAGAACTCTAGGACTTGATGAAGAGCACACCTTCATTCCCAAAGATTCCCATCTGTTCGCAGCAATGGGTGCCGCATTCAACTATAAGGAAGAGGCATCCGTTTCGATTGATGAGCTTATAACTCTTCTTACGAACAAGATACGTATGGATTTTGAAGTGGCAAGAATGGAACCTCTGTTTAACGATGAGTCCGAATACAAATCATTTACCGACAGACACAAAAAAGCCAAAGTAGTCAAAAAGGATCTGTCCGAATGTCATGACATATGCTTCTTAGGTATTGATGCGGGATCCACGACGACCAAGGCTGCACTTATTGACAAAGACGGTAATCTCCTGTACTCGTTCTACGATAATAACAACGGAAGTCCCCTTGCAACGTCCATACGTGCATTAAAAGAGATCTACTCTCTTCTCCCCAAAGACGCGACAATAGCCCACTCGTGTTCAACAGGCTACGGCGAAGCTCTTATCAAGGCCGCCCTGATGCTTGATGACGGAGAGGTTGAAACCATATCCCACTACTATGCCGCTTCACATTTCGAGCCCGATGTCGACTGCATACTCGATATCGGCGGACAGGATATGAAATGCATACGTATCAAAAACGGAGCCGTCGATAATGTGCTTCTCAATGAAGCTTGCTCGAGCGGATGCGGCTCGTTTATTGAGACATTTGCAAGAAGTCTTGATTATACTGTTTCCGATTTTGCATCGGAAGCTCTTTTTGCAAAGCATCCTATTGACCTTGGTACAAGATGTACCGTGTTCATGAATTCCAAAGTCAAACAGGCACAAAAAGAAGGTGCGGATGTTGCCGATATATCCGCGGGTCTTGCGTATTCCGTAATCAAGAACGCTCTGTTTAAGGTTATAAAAGTCAGCGACGCAAAATCACTCGGTAAAAAGATCGTTGTCCAGGGCGGAACTTTTTACAACGATGCCGTACTTCGCTCTCTTGAGAAAATATCAAATGTAGAAGTTATACGCCCGGATATAGCCGGAATCATGGGGGCATTCGGTGCTGCTCTGATCGCAAGGGAACGTTATGAAGACTGTCGCGAGACGACAACTCTCAGTCTTGAAAAGCTTAATGCATTCACTTTTGAAACATCGATGGCCAAGTGTAAAGGCTGCACTAACAGCTGCCGTCTTACAATAAACAGATTCTCGGGCGGTCGCCAGTTCATATCGGGCAACAGATGTGAACGCGGTATCGGTAAAGTCAAAAATGCCGACAATCTTCCTAACCTGTATGAATACAAGCTGCACAGGATATTTGATTACGAACCACTTCCCGCATCTGAAGCCAAACGCGGTGTAATCGGCATTCCCCGTGTACTTAATATGTACGAGAACTATCCGTTCTGGTTCACATTCCTGACCAGGCTCGGATATTCGGTCGTACTGTCTCCGATAAGCTCTCACAAAATATACGAGATGGGTATTGAATCGATCCCCAGTGAATCGGAATGCTACCCAGCTAAGCTTGCTCACGGACATATCATGTGGCTGATTAAAAAGGGCGTTCCTCTCATATTTTACCCGAGCGTCTTTTACGAAAGGAACGAATTTCAAAAGGCAAGCAACCATTACAACTGTCCTATAGTTACTTCATACAGCGAAAATATCAAAAACAACGTGGATGAGATATGCCGCGGGGAAGTTAAGTTCCACAACCCGTTCCTGGCATTCTCGAACTTTAATATTGCTTCAAAAGGACTGATCGCCGCATTCCCTGATATACCCGCGGACGAAGTGTACTATGCTGCCAAGGCCGGCTGGGAGGAGCTTGACAGAGCACGTAAAGACATTCAGGACAAAGGCGAGGAAGTACTTCGCTATCTTGAAGAGTCCGGACGAAGCGGAATAGTTCTTGCGGGAAGACCATATCATATCGATCCTGAAATCAACCACGGAATTCCCGAAATGATCAATTCATACGGAATGGCTGTGCTCACCGAAGATTCGATCTCGCATCTTGCCGAAGTAGAGCGTCCTACCATCGTATCCGATCAGTGGATGTATCATTCAAGACTGTACGCCGCAGCCACATACGTTAAGAAAAGGGAGGATCTTGAACTTGTCCAGCTCAATTCTTTCGGATGTGGACTTGACGCCGTAACAACGGATCAGGTATGCGACATTCTCTCTTCGGGTGACAAGATTTATACGTGCCTTAAGATAGACGAGGTTAACAACCTCGGAGCTGCAAGGATAAGGATAAGATCTCTTCTTGCGGCAATAAGGATTAGAAAGCGTAAAAAAGAAACGCGCCGCATACGCTCTGCTGCGTATAACAGGGTTTTGTTCACAGAACAGATGTATAAAGACAAATATACTATCCTGTGCCCGCAGATGTCACCGATACACTTTGACCTTCTTGAAAGCGCATTTAACGCCGAAGGTTATAATATTGTCGTACTTAACAATTCCAACCGCGCTGCGATCGATATGGGATTGCAATTTGTTAATAATGACGCGTGTTATCCTTCTCTTATTGTAGTCGGACAGATCATGGATGCGATATTGTCGGGTCAGTATGACACGGATCATCTTGCAGTTATTATGAGTCAGACCGGCGGCGGATGCAGAGCGACCAACTATATCGGCTTCATTAGACGTGCTCTTGCCAAGGCAGGATACCCGGATATCCCGGTAATATCCTTAAACCTTTCAAAGCTAGAATCCAATCCCGGATTTAAAATCACTCCGAAAGCAATGCTTAGAGGAATATGTGCAGCTGCCATCGGTGATATTTTCATGAGATGCCTTTACAGAATGCGCCCTTACGAGCTCGTTGCCGGATCGGCGGATGCACTTCACGAAAAATGGGTTGAGCCGTGCCGTAAGTTTGTCGGGTCTGAGCATATATCAATACCGACGTTCTACAGGCTGTGCCGTCAGATTGTAAAAGACTTCGATGAACTCCCGATAGATGAGACCGTAAGAAAGCCGAGAGTCGGTGTTGTCGGAGAGATACTCGTTAAATTCTCTCCCACTGCCAACAACGATCTCGTTAATCTGCTTGAAAACGAAGGTGCAGAGGCCGTAATGCCCGATCTTCTTGATTTTTTACAGTACTGTTTCTACAACCAGAAATATAAAGCCGAGCATCTCGGAACAAAAGTCAGTACCGCTACTATCGCTTCCCTCGGCATATGGGCGATCGAACGCGTCAGAGGCGCATCGGTTAAGGCATTGAGGAACAGTAAACACTTCGAGCCTCCGGTTCATATAAAGACTCTTGCCGAGTACGCAAAATCAATCGTCGATATCGGTAATCAGACAGGTGAGGGATGGTTCCTTACCGGTGAGATGATGGAACTGATACACAGCGGAGTGCTCAATATCGTTTGTACACAGCCATTCGGATGTCTTCCCAACCATGTTGTCGGTAAAGGTGTTATTAAGGCGATAAGACGTGAATACAAGAAGGCCAACATTGTAGCCATTGATTACGATCCGGGTGCTTCGGAGGTCAACCAGCTCAATCGTATCAAGCTGATGTTATCAACGGCATTTAAAAATATGAACTGAAAAAATGCGATCACCTGATGGTGATCGCATCTCTTATTCCTGCCCTGAGCTTGTTAAACAGCTGTCCGATCCTCTCGGTATCTTCAAACATTATAGACTCTTCAAGTTCCGAAGCCAGATCGGCTATGTCATTCTGCTCCAGCAATCTGCTGTCTCTTTCTATTCCTTTTACGCAAAATCCGAGCATCTCATATTTGCCTTCATTGAACATTTTCTCGGCATCTGTGATAAGCAGGTTAAGCTCATTGTACTGCGCGGAAAACCTGTTATCCTTCGATGTATCTTCCACGCTTTCGTTTCCGAACCTCTGCCACAGCCATCTTGTAAGCACCGAATTAAGAGCTCTCTTGGATATCGGCTTTTCTATGTAATCGTTGAATCCCGCCTCAAGGAAGCCAGTAAATACATCGTTGATATCCGCCGTTGTGGTAAATACTATAGGAACCTGCGAGTAATAATCTCCATGCATACCCCTTATCTTGGAAACAATCTGTGCCCCGCTCATCTCCTCCATCTCATATGCTATGAAGATGATATCGTATACGTGATTGACAATCTGATCCATGGCATCCTTGCCGCTTACCGCTCTTGTGACGTTTACTTCATACGGTTTGAGAATACGCTGGAAAACATTGAGGAACAAAATATCTTCATCGACAATAAGAATACGTGCATCACGCGTTATGTTGATTGCGTTGCTTATCATCTGTTCCTCATTCTCGCCGGCGGAATTGGCAACAAAGCTTTCGGATCTGTCAACATCTTCCATGTTGTACACAAATACAACCGTTGCAAGTATCTCATTATAATCGTCAAGCTTATGATTGATTATCATATTAACGTGACGGTCATTAACCGGATAATCCGCGCTTATTCCGAATGCGTTGGAATCCGGCGACTGGCATATTTGTGAATAAGCCGAAGATGAGAATTCAAAAACATCAGTTATCTTGCGTCCGAGATATTCATCCTCGTTAAGCTGCGACAGGACCTCGGCTCTTTTGTTCTCATATACTATCTTCAGCTGACTGTCCAGAATAAACACTACATCGGTTCTGCTGTCATCCAGCTCCTTATAGAAATGTCCCGGAGTTATGGTGATAAAATCATGATACAAAAGAAGCTTTCTCATGATTACGGCAGCTATAAGATTAAACACTATTACTATCGGGATGTACGTAAGTGAATACGTGATAATGAACTGTTCGGCAATAAAGCCGGCCGCGGAGAATACATACACAAGAAGAAGTATGAACAGTTCATGCTTCTCACACTTTCTGTATACGGCCGCGCCCTTGTATACGACGAACGTTATCAGCATGATTACATAGAACATGTAGAAAACGAAATACAACGCTTTGTGCCAAGGTGCGATTGGATTAAAGAACACACCAAAAGCGCTCTTCTCAAGCACTCCGCCCTGCATCGCCGTATCAACAAAGAACAACGCCACCGATGAATATGCAATTATACTGATGAAAATGGAAGTATATTTCCTGTCGACGTCTACCATGTCCTGAGTGAGTATAACGAACTCACCCATGATGACAACTTTTAGAAATTTGGAAAATGCATAGAGTATGAAGCACAAGATACCGGGATATGACAGATCCATGCATACGTAAATAACAGAAGTCGCAGCAATTGAAAAAGTCAGGAACATATATCTGTTTCTGGTCTTTTCCGATACCGCCACGGGCGCATATGCATAATACTGGGAAATCGCCACAAGTCCCGCCGTTACGACAAGGCTAAGCGCAATGATCGTTTCCATATAACACCTGTATCATGAGATTAAGCCGAATGCTTTATAAAAAGTATACCATATTCCCCGCAAAAACTCATTTACATTTTATCGTCATAAAATCTGTCGATATACTCACGACACTGCCTTACGGGATCATCCTTCATGTCTATCCATGTAATGTCTTTTCTCTTGCGAAACCATGTCATCTGTTCTTTCGCAAGGTGTCTTATCTCCATGAACAGCTTGGCGTAAAAGCATTCATAATCGGGAAATTCTCCCCGAAGATACATAAGTATATACCTATATTCGAGTCCAAGTCTGTACAGAAAATCATCCGGCACTCCGCATTTTCTTAGATCGGACACTTCGTCGATCATACCCTGCGAAAGCCTTTTATCAAGTCTTATGCGTATTCTCTCATACAGTTCCTCTCTCGGCCATGTAACACCTATAAGAAACGTATCATAACGCGGTTTACTAGGGATCTTCTCTTTATCTCCCGCAAGAGCTTTTTCGGCAGCCCTTTCAACCCGTCGTCTGTTTTTAATGTCAAGATTATCAAGAAGAGCCGGGGCATTCTGCTTAATGATATCAATGAGCTCCCCGACAGGCTTGGACGCAACAAGACTTCTCGTCTTTGTGTCGGGAGCGGCATCGCTTAAGCTGTAACCGTCCACCACGGCATTGACATACAGACCGGTACCTCCGACAAGGAAAGCTTTGCTTCCCGTGTCGATGATATCGTCTATCGCTTTATATGCTTGTTTCTGATAATGGGAAAGTGAGTAAAAATCACCCGGATCTGCCACGTCGATAAGATAATGCGGTACGCCTTTCATTTCCTCTTTTGTGACTTTGCCGGAGCCAAGATCAAGCCCCCTGAACACCTGTCTTGAGTCTGCGGAAACGATTGATGCACCGTAAATTTTCGCAAGCTCAATTCCGAGCGAGCTTTTTCCTGATGCGTTTGTACCGACAATGCACAGCAGTTTATTCATAAGATCACTTAAGGCCCGCAAGGATAAAACAAAGTACCGAATTCCAATATATGGTTATCTCATTGCATGAATAACTCTCAGCGTTATCTACGTAACAACGTGCCTTGGGAAGACCTTCCAAAACCGCCTTGGCGTATGGATCATGAAGTCCCGAATCAGGGCCTCCTACAAGCATTCCCTTCATGCATTTTCCTACAGCCTCACTCGGTCTGTGATGAGGGTGCTCCGGAGACTTGGTTCCGTAGCCCGTAAGGAAACAGTACGAAGTTGAATTTACACCGAACAAATAATCAAGCTGGCGTTTTGCTGCCGTAACATAACTGTCGTCACCGGTAAGCTTGTTTGCCAAAAGCATAGCCATTCCGTTATTGGCGATCGTCATGTTTGATCCCCAGGCATAATCGTCCATTATCGTGCCGCCGTACGCTTCTTTGTTCAATGCGTTATCCCTTAAGCTGTCACACCATGTAAAGAACCTGTCCTTGAAATCGAAATCGGATTTCATCGGTTCGTCGGAAGACAGATACGCATAATAGGCATAACCGCTCATGTCTTCCCAGCCGAAGTCGTCATTTACTATCCTTGAAAAATCAACCAGTTCCAGCTTCTTCTCGAATTGCTTGTCACCGGTAGTCTTATAGCCTTCACAAATAGCCCAAAGGAATTCGTCAACGGAACATCCGTCCTTGTACTCTCCCGTATTGACATCGGGCGGATTCACAAAGTTCCGATCATCAATATGATCGATATAATACGAAAGTGCTCTGTCGGCAGCGGCTTTGCATGTGTTTGCAAAACCGGCATCGATATCTTTGTAGACTCTTGCCGCCATATACATAACTCCGGCAAAATCAGCCGTTGATGTTTTTGATTCAGGAAGAATATACAACGGTTCCGTACATTCATCAGGGTTTACAAAGCCGTCGAAATTAAGTCCGGTAACTTTGTGGTACACTCCGCCTTTATCCGTCTGCATCTTAAGAAGCCAGTCAAGCTCGTATCTGGCCTCGTCAAGAACATCGGGTATGCCGTTTCCGCTCTCGGGAATATTATTGTTGTCCCCGAATGAATCCGGATAGAGCTCATATGCAAGCAGAAGATCCGCCACAGCCTTTGCCGCGGGCGATGTGTATCTTCCGTAATCTCCGGCATCATGCCATCCCCCGATCACACTTAAATAACCGTCGCCGTCGTATAATTTGGCATCCTCGGTATGACATGCCTTGTGTGCAAAATCACCGGCCAGTTCTTTCGGCAATTCAATACCGCACCTTTGCAGATAGAGCATCCTGAGTGAATCAACAAGCGCATCATCATATACACCCTGCTCAATCGAGAACTCGTACGACTCACCGCTGTTCTTAGTCATGATCTTGTATCTGCCGGGAGTGGTATAGTCTGAAAATACGGCATAACTTACATTATCTCCCGATGAACCGAAAGATGCTCCTTCTGTTACCGATCCTTCATAAACCGTTTTATTTGTTTTGACATCGACAACCTCGAATGATGTATCTCCATTTTGTGAATTTCTTATCACCGCGCGTTTTTCATCATTCGGGCGATATCCTATCTGATTGATATTGATCTCCAATAGTTCTTCCAGCCTCTCTGTTTTTTTGGCCGCGGAACCATCCGCGAGTACAAACCTGATATTGTCTATTTTAACACTATGAGATGAAAGTCCCTGCTCCTTACCTTCATCACCTATGTTAAAACACATCCTCGGTGCCGGATCGGAAGCTTCCCTCATAGTAAATTGCGCTGTAAACAGGATGGGATCGGGTCCTATACTAATGTCCTTATAATCAACATAAGGATGATAATCTCCTCCGTTTAACTGGACACGCCATTCAAACGTTCTCTCAACATCGGAGGATATCTCGGCGGAGAATTCGTATCGTCCTCCTTCGAGCAGTTCAAATCCCTCATAATACAACTGTACGGCATGTCCGACTTTGCCGGGATCACTGATCTTGACAGTTACATTATTGTTTTTGACATCAAACGATGCACTTCCTCCGGACTCGGTATAAATACCCCATCTGTCAGGATGAGTGAGCAGATCAACATTGACATTTTCCTGCTCTTCTACGGTTTCAACTTCTGTTTCATCCGCTTTCTTTTCGTCCGGCTTGGCTATCTTAACGGAGCAGCCCGTTGCCATAATCAATCCGGTAATTACGATAAGAAAAATAATTGTATGTATGATCCGCTTAGCTTTCATTTATCACGTTTCCGATTCTTTCGGCAACTTCTCTGACGGAAATTCCTTCCCGCTCAGCAATAACGCACAGATCGTCATATTCCGCCTTACGTTTTATTACACCATATCCTTCGGAAGTCTTCACATTGACTGTACCTAAATCGGTATCAACTTTATCGATACGACGCCGGAGCGTATATCTGTTAAATACTTTTTCCCGAATACCTATCGTTGTCGTGTGTTTAAATATCAGTGATACAAACTTGTCCTTATCCTTCGGGTCACACATAACGTTAAGCATGATGCCCTGTCTGGATTTCTTCATCCCGATCGGAACCGTATATACATCCAAAGCCCCGCTTTTTATAAGTACTTCAGAAGCATATCCTAAATCTTCGGCAGTCATATCATCTATATTGCATGACAACTCAACTACCTGTCCGGTTCCTTCCAAATCCCCCAACATCGCACGTACACAGTTTGCCGCCTCAAAATCGCGGCTTCCCATTCCATAACCCGTTTTATTTGTCCTGATAACCGGAATACCGCCAAACTCATCAACAAAATGACGTATAAGCGCAGCTCCTGTTGGCGTGCACATCTCTCCTTCGATATTGCCCGAATACATCGGAACACCTTCGAGAATGAAAGCCGTTGCAGGTGCGGGTACGGGAAGTATTCCGTGTGCACACTTCACCTTGCCGAAGCCCGTACATACGGGAGAAGCAACTATCTTATCCGGTGCAAGCATCTCCATGAGAATACATACTCCGGTAACGTCCGCTATAGCATCTTGGGATCCGACCTCATGAAAATGGATCTTGTCAACAGGTCTGTTATGAGCCCTGCTCTCCGCCTCGGCAATCAGATTATACACCTTTATCGCGTTATTTTTAACATTTTCGGATACAGGCATATGTTCAATAATATGTTTTATATTATCCGGAGCACTGTGTTCATGATGATCGTGATGATGCTCATGATCATGTCCGTGATGATCATGATGGTGCTTTTCTTCGGTCTCTCCGTTTATCAAAACCTTAATGGCCGTGCCCTTTATTCCGCACTTAATGCTTTCTTCGGCGGTCACTTTTACCCCGTCAAGACCAAGACTGTTCATCTTCTCAATAAAAGATGCTCTTTGCTTATCGTCGAGCAGTTCATATAATGCCGCCGTGAGCATATCTCCGGCAGCTCCCATTCCAAGGTCGAGATAGATCGTCCTCATTATTTCTCCCTGTTACGGATTCTGTCCTACATGATTGATCATATCCGCCGCATAACCGGCTCCGAATCCGTTGTCTATATTTACAACCGTAACACCGCTGGCACACGAATTGAGCATTGACAAAAGCGCGGATAAGCCTTCAAACGACGCGCCGTAACCTACACTTGTCGGAACGGCAATTACGGGACAGTCTGCAAGTCCGCCTATGACACTTGCAAGGGCGCCTTCCATTCCCGCAATTGCAATTATGACCGTCGCTGACATTATATCATCAAGTCTGTCCAATAGTCTATGCAGTCCGGCAACCCCGACATCATACATTGTTATAACATCATTTCCGAGGAAACGTGCAGTGATCTCGGCTTCTTTGGCAACCGGTATATCACTCGTCCCTCCCGAGGCTATCACAATCCTTCCTATACCGTCAGGCTTGGGATAATCACCGTAAGTGGCTATTCTTGCATCTTTGTCATAACAAAGCTCATATATTTCTGAAACCGTCTTAAGTGACTCCTCGGATAATCTTGTGATCAGTATGTTACTCTGACCGTTTCTGATCATCGTATCCATTATTCCGCATATCTGTTCACCGGTTTTGCCTGCCCCGTATATTACTTCCGCAGTTCCCTGACGGATTCTGCGATGCAGATCAACCTTGGCAAAATCGATATCCTCATACGGTTTTTCTTTAAGCCGAAGAGCCGCCTCGGAAACAGTAATGCTTCCGTCTCTGACTCCTTCGAGAATACTTTTTAAATCACTTTTCATAACCGTACTCTATCCATAAAAACAGCGGCTCCTTTTCAGGAACCGCCGGTTGCATTAATTCTTGTTTCCTGTAATTGATGCTCTGACAACTCCACGTGGATCCTTAACTATCAGGATCACAAGCCATATTATAAGGCCAAGAGCCACAACAGACAATCCCAGATACAGATCATTTAGCATATCGGCTCCGCTTTGCATGAAGAATTCAGCTCCGACCTCGCTGTATTCAACAATAGCATCAACAAGCCACATGATCGAAGCGCCCCAAAACATAAGGCAAAGAGTTCCGAGCTGCATTGATGAATCGGGAGCCTTTTTATACCATATAACAGTACATATGATGGCGGCAAATACCGTAGTAAGTAATGTCATTGTTATGCCTCCTCTTTCGATACGGCCAAGCGGTCGTCTTTTCTGTTTTCGATCACACGGGATGCAATTACCATTCCCCCCCATATTAAGGTAACAAGAACGGCCATGCCTACTCCCGCAGTTCCCATTTCGGCAAGCATATCAGCGGTTTCTCCGTTCTGAACGGCAGTAAGGAACGGAAATGTAGGTATTACCTCGCCATGCCAAACATGTTCGAAAGCAAGAAGCGCACTTCCTCCCCACAGCATCTTATTAAGCCATCCGAGCTTCTCTGAAAAATGAACCTTGGGTACATCTGTGGAAGCATTTGAATCATTCTTTTCTTTTGATTTTACAATGTGCTCCGCAACGGTAGTAATGACCGCTTCGGATGCGGGAACAAGAAAACAAGCCATATCAGATTCTCCTTATTAATATGTTTACAATAAAAAGGTATACCATCTCATATTAGGATAGTATACCTTAATAATTAACAACAAAAATTATAACATCTAATATCAGGCTAGTCTATATTCATAACGATTAATCAATACTCATTTTTTGTCTTATTGACTATCAGATAGCCTCGTGGAATGTCCTCGAGATAACGTCAGCCTGCTGTTCGGGCGTAAGCTTGATGAAGTTTACCGCATAACCCGATACCCTTATTGTAAGCTGAGGATACTTCTCGGGATTCTTCTGCGCATCAAGAAGCGTATCCCTGTTAAGAACGTTTACATTCAGATGATGTCCACCCTTTGTTGCATATCCGTCAAGTAAGTTGACAAGATTTTCAACCTGCTGTTTGTTTTCCTGCATATCGATACCTCCTTATCATTATTCACAAAGTTAACTGTCTTACAATGATATATTAGCATCGTCTGCCTTGATTCTCTGTGACACGATCACACTGGAATGTATTTTTTACCGTACAAAACGCGGCGGGCTCTGTATCATTCACCGATAAGTTCAAGCAGTTTCTCCCTTGTCTGTACTCCAGTTGCTGTTCCTGCCTCGGCACCGTTCTTAAATACCTTGATCGTGGGAATGCTCATAATATTGAATCGTGCTCCGAGTTCAGCCTCATCATCAACATTTACCTTGCCGACGATATACTTACCGTCAAATTCTTCGGCAAACTTCTCGATAACCGGACCCATCATTCTGCACGGTCCGCACCACGGAGCCCAAAAATCAATAACAACCGGCTTGTCAGCCTTTAATACTTCCTGTTCGAAATTATCATTTGTAATAACGAGTTCTGCCATAATCTTCCTCCTTTATCATATGATCAATCTTCATGTGTTACCGTATAATAAAACTTTTCCCGATCATTATCTGTGACCTGGTCACAATCTATTTTTACACAATTCCGGCTATATCCGACAATCCTTTTATATCTTTTATTCTGATCACGCCTCTTTTTATTTCCACAAGATCATCAACGGCAAACTGCTTTAGCATCCTCGCCACGACTTCACGGGCCGAACTGACTTCGGTGGCGACCAATTCCTGAGTGATACGAAGCTCTTGTGACCCAGCTTCATGCGAAGCCTTAAGAAGATATCTTGCAAGTCTGACATCAAACCCCGTAAGTATGATCTCCTGCAGCACAAACAGTGCTGCCGAAAACCTCCTTGTAGCGATCTCATACGTATAGCATCTTACTTCCGTATTCTTATTGATCACTGTTGAAAGCGTCTTGGGATTAAGAATAAGAACGGAAGTATCCTCCGTCGCAGTCATCGCACTGTCAAATCTTATCTCATGAAGTACACACGCCGCAGATACAACACACGTATCCCCTTTTGCAAGTCTGTACAGTGTAAGCTCTCTTCCTTCTTCCGAAATAATACTCACCCTTATGCCACCCGATATGACAAATATCATACCTATACATGCTCCGGTACATGAATGTATCACTTCATTTTTGGAGTAGGATCTTATTGAGACATTTTGCTCAACAAGTTGCTTTTCTTCATCTGACAGCATGTCGAAGAATTCAATTTGCGAAATATAATCTGATGCTTTCATTATGATCTCCGCATACTGTGAATGCTATTTCATCGTTATAAGCTCGTAATCGCGCGTTCCTATCCCAATCTTCTCGGCATGTTCAAGTGTCTCAGCCCACGAAACGTTCGGATTACTGTTATGCCATACATCACCGTGATCGTGAAAATCAGCCCTTGCCATATTATCTCCGAGCTGACTGTTTCTGATCGGGGTGGCCTTCTGACAAAGGTCAACGCATGCCATATCAAGAGCCACCGGATCAAATGAAGCAAGCATACCGATATCCGGGAGGATCGGTGCATCATTCTCGCCATGGCAATCACAGTTCGGTGAAACATCCGTGATAAGACTGATATGGAAGTGAGGACGTCCGTCAACTACTGCTGCCGTGTATTCGGCCATTCTGCGTCCGAGCATCTCGGCTGCATCCCAATTGTCGTTCTCTATGGCATCAAAAGCACATGCACCTATACATCTGCCGCATCCCTTGCATATCTCCGGATCGATATATGCCTTGTTGTCTTTGTATACTATTGCATCGGATCCGCATTCTTTCGCACATCTTCTGCATCCTCTGCACAGTTCGGAAATAACATGGGGATGTCCGCTGTTGTGTTGCTGCATCTTGCCTGCACGACTGCCGCATCCCATGCCTATATTCTTGATCGCTCCGCCGAATCCTGCCTGCTCATGTCCCTTGAAATGATTAAGCGAAACAATAATATCTGCATCCATGACCGCCCGTCCGATATATGCTTCCTTACAGTATTCACCGTTTGGAACAGGAACAGCAATATCATCTGTACCTCGCAGTCCGTCGGCGATAATGATCTGACATCCGGTAGTTACCGTATTAAACCCATTTATATTCGCACAATCAAGATGTTCAAGTGCATGCTTACGACTGCCGGGATATAATGTATTGCAGTCTGTAAGGAACGGAAGACCGCCGTTATCCTTGATGACGTCCGCAACGGCTTTGGCATAATTCGGTCTTAAATACGCAAGATTACCGAGCTCACCGAAATGCATCTTGATTGCGACAAACTTGCCGTCCATATCAATTGATGATATTCCCGCCATGCGAATAAGCTTCTGAAGCTTAGCCGTAAGACTTACGCCGAGAACCGTGCGAAAATCGGTAAAGTATACTTTTGATCTGTCCATCTGTCCACCTCTCTGCAATTAAAAACCGATTATCGGATGATAAAACGTGTATAACGTAATTTTATTCGATAACCGGCATGTACTCAAGCTAAATTTTATTATTAACGGATCAGATTTTGTCGTCGGACAGGAGCATTCTGTCATTATCAAGATCATGTCCGGATCTTGTCCTGAACATCTTGAGCAGATCTTCAACAGTCATGTTGCTCCTTTCCTCTCCCGATATGTCAAGTATGATGTTACCGCCCTCCATCATAAGAGTACGGTTTCCCTGAACAAGAGCGGACTTCATATTATGTGTTATGACAAGGCATGTCAGGTGATTTTCCGCCACAATTCTGGCTGTCAGCTCATTGACCTTATCACTAGTGGCAGGATCAAGTGCTGCCGTGTGTTCATCAAGAAGCAGGAGCTTCGGAGGATTGATCGTTGCCATCATAAGCGTAAGTGCCTGACGCTGTCCTCCGGATAACAGCCCGACGGGACTGTCCATACGGTCCTCGAGCCCCATGTTAAGAAGCGCGACTTTCTCACGAAGCATCATCTTTTCTTTTTTTGATATACGAGAAAGCCATCCGCCCCTTCCGGCAGCAAGCGATAAGTTTTCTTCGATGCTCATATCCGGTGCGGTACCTTTTTGCGGATCCTGGAACAGACGTCCTATTGTCTTGGAGCGAATATGCTCGGGAGTAAGTGTAATATCTTTATCATCTAGCACTATTGTTCCCGAATCAACTATGAATGATCCCGCGATTGCATTAAAAAGCGTTGATTTTCCCGCCCCGTTCGAACCGATCACGGAAATAAAATCACCGTCATTAACCATAAGAGACAGGTTTGAAAGAGCCGTCTTCTCATTAACCGTACCCGGATTGAATGTTTTACTGATACCGTCTATCTTCAGCATTTTCTCTTCTCCAGTCTTTTGCAGTATTCAGGGAATCTGCTCTTAATATAGGGACCCGATATCGCGAATATTACTATTACAGAAGATACAAGTTTGAGCATGTATGCGGGCATGTTAAACCTGAGTGCTATCGTGTAAACAAGCCTGAAAATAAAAGCGCCGAGAACTGTTCCGATGATCCTGAATCCCATTCTCCTGCTCCTTACAAATGTCCTTCCGATAAGCAGAGATGCGAGCGCAATCGTAACCATGCCCGATCCTATATCGATGTTAACCGATTTCTGCGACTGGGCAAGGAGACAACCCGAAAGACCCGTAAACGCGTTTGAAACGCAAAGGCCGACAATTGTTGTCATCGACGGATTGATCGACGATGAACGTACCATATCCGGATTGTTTCCGGTGGCTCTTATTGCAAGACCGATCTTGGTCTTTAAGAAAAAGTATAAAAACATTGCAACCAAACCTACCGCTATTACGGCAATAACAAGCCTGTACACTTCCGGGGCTTCGCTTCCTATAACCGACTGCATTTTCGTAAATACCGTTTCGGTCTTGTTCATGTTAAGGAGCGAACTTCCACCCATGATACCGATATTAACCGAGTACAATGCCGTATTCATTATTATTCCGGCAAGCAGGCTGTCAACGCCCATCTTAGTCTGCAAAAAAGCAGTGATAAAACCCGATGCGGTTCCGGCAAGCATTGCCGCGGGTATCGACAAGTACGGGTGACCCGAGATAGCTACAACCGCACCGACGGATGCTCCTAAAGTAAAGCATCCGTCAGTGGAAAGATCACACACATTAAGCATTGAATAGCTGAGAAAAAGTGCAAGAACCGTTAGAGAACCTATAAGTCCGAGTTCCAATGCCGTTTGTATAAGTGGTAATAGTGTTGTCATATCGTATCCTTAATTATTATTTTTCAAAACTCTCTGAAGTTGTGATCTCCTGAATCTTCAGGCAGTAAGGCTCAAATACCTTATTGAGCTCATCGTAATTAAGACCAAGCTCCTTAACGATATCGGTATTGATCGTTGCCGTACCGTTATCAAATGTCATAACAGGCGTTGATGCGGGATCGTTACCGTCAACAAGAATGCCTTTAATCATGTTAGCGGTCTCAACTCCGAGATTAGCATAATCAACTCCGTATCCGAGGAAGGCTCCGTTAAGTGCGAATGAATCAGCGCCCGTGAAATGAGGAATACCTGCATTTGCAAGTGTCTCATATATTGTAAGCTCAGCTGTCATTACGGTATTGTCGGTAGGTGTGAACACTGCGTCAACTCCGTCAGCTACCATCGCCTGAGCCGCAAGAACGATCTCATCTACATTTGTTCCCGTATGCTCTACGTACTCAATACCCTTATCATCAAGATACTTCTTTGCTGCTTCGATAGGAGCCGTACTTGAATCCTGTCCTATATCGTAAAGAAGACCGATCTTCTTGGCATTAGGATTGTTTGCAAATATAAGGTTCATGATCGCATTTGTATCAAGATAATCCGATGTTCCCGTGATATTCGATCCCGGTGCGTCATTTGATGCAACAAGTCCAGCTCCTTCAGGATCCGATACAGCCGCAAACACTACGGGGATATTCTTTCCTTCGGTAAGGCTCTGCATTGTCATTGCAACAGGTGTAGCCACTCCGACCATAAGGTCCACATCGTTGGCAATGAAGTTGGCAACTATCTGGTTAAGAACGTTAGAATCGGCGTTACAGTTATCGTACTCGATCTCAAACTTAACATTGTTCTCTTTGCCAAGCACTTCAAGCTGTGACTCGATATTATCAACAATCTGGTTAAGTGATGCGTCATCAACGTAGTTGCATATGCCTACTTTGAAAGTCTTAACCGCATCTTCAGCTGCTTCTGTAACATCTACAGAAACCTTGGTATCCTGCTGGGGAAGTGCTGCCGCACATCCGGTAAGTCCTGCTGCAAAAGTCATTGCTGCAAATAATGCTGTTGCTCTTTTCATGATCTTTTTCATTGTCTTCTCTCCTTTTCTTTAAAAGCTTTACACTACAGATGTTGGATAAGACATGGTTGGGATTAAGGCATTTACAGAATAAAAAAATCCCGTCCCATATCACTTAAGTGCTGGGACAGGATGTTAATTCTTCCTGCGGTGCCACCCGGCTTGATGCTTTCGCATCCACTCAACGCATACCAACATATGCTGACTTTGTTAACGGAGTGTCTGCTCCGGCTCCCATACTCACCCTGCGGCTTTGTGTTCGCCCTCGAAAGTCCATTCAATCCCGTGTTCCATACCGCAATCCCACCGCCTGCGGCTCTCTTATTGGAAGTGACGAAACCTACTCCTCTTTCTCATCGGTTTAATAGGTTTATATCATGCTCAAATTATAATGTCAAGAATTATTTTCCGCTGTGATAGCGTAAACTTATTGTTGGTTGGAAATAAAAAGAGATGTTCTGAGAATACAATGATTTCATTTATCTCCAACATTTTACTGTGACAGGCCTGCCTTGTCAAAAACGGTCATATTTCCCATAGC